>Ga0307517_10011449_pt1 | contig 12287 bp, 10 predicted proteins | sample 23_EM_MG_FD_194515 | JGI IMG/M metagenome (GOLD analysis project Ga0307517, IMG submission 194515) | Populus trichocarpa ectomycorrhiza microbial communities from riparian zone in the Pacific Northwest, United States - 23_EM | ecosystem: Host-associated > Plants > Roots > Unclassified | place...
CGAATGACGGGCGATATGCAGGAGTATTACCATATGCGGAAGCACATTCGGCATATCGCGGACGCTGATGGAAGAAATGAGTTCGTCGGAAATCAAAATCCTGCCGTAGAGTTCCCGCCAACGCTACTCCAGTCTCCGAGTCTTCTCTTCTCTGAACAAATTCATTCCACTGCCACACTTATTTCAACTTGGAGTTCAAGTTGTCGATTCTTTACGTTATTGGTCACTAATTATGACAATCAGAGGTCCAAGTAAGACGAACGTTCTTCACCAAATTATTTCCAATTTTTACATATCTTTCTACCCACGGAAGTTAATAGCGCCCGATGGTTTAGTGAATTCCAAGTTGAGTTCTAATAGTGGTATTCTCTACTCCGGAGAAGCCCATCGTTCAAATGCCAGAACGCCGACATCCTGCCACTTCCAATCCCCTTCCAAGGTATTTTTGTCTCCAGGGAAAATGGGATAGAAGAATCGGATGAACGATAGTAACGGAAACCAGATTAACATTGCGAATAGGTAGGTATATGTAACTAAAACTAATATAATGTAACCATATGAGAGTAAAGACTGTCAGGAATAAGCTCACCCTTGCGAGGGAGAACCGGTTTATAGAAAGGAGTGGACGCAACAAATAAATGCGACTCATTCAATAATAATGCAATAAATTGAATAATGGCGAAGACTCCAGGAGGTGGCAGGCGAGATCATGCTCCGAAGGTCGGTGCTTTTGAAGTTGGGTCCAAGTTCTCAGTCAACAGGGAACGTGTTGGCGCCATAGAACTAGGACACCAGGATGGCTATGAGCTCTCCAAAGTCGACGAAGCCAAAGTCGAAGAAGGGGGCTGCGATGCATCGTCCTGAACCTGGGGAGGTGAATCTGCCATTTTCCGCCTCCTTTCCCCGACCTTCCAAATGACGTCTTTGAGCTCTTGCACAACCTCACCACCAGGACCCCATTTCTCAACGCCTACGCTGCCCAACTCCATACCAACATCGACGTCACCAGAGACAGATTCAGGCCCGATGGCCAAACACTGTCCACTCTCCCTTCGCGCCTTGGCAAGCCTGATCCTCTCCTCTCTTGACAACTTCGACCTCTCTCGCGAAAAAGCGATCTTGGCACCAGTATCAGCCTCAAAGACTTCTTCAATACCAGGTAGCGGCAAATGGTTCGTTGACGTGGCCAACAGCAAGTGGGTCGTCGCATCGTCGAGAATAGTCACCTCGCCCTCTCTGCTCTCCGCAGTCACGACGGTAGTAGGGAATCTGCCAGTGTTCGAAGCAAGGGCCACCGCGTCTGCCTCATCCTCCGACGGTGAGTTCGGATCTGGTTTATCAGAATCATCACTGCCGTCATGGCCAAGCCCAGGAAGATCATCGAAATCCTCCTCGTCACTGGGAATCGGGGGTGGGTTGACGATCTCGAGTAGACGCTCCTTGCCGCGTTCGCACTCCCGCAGAGCCAACCCAAGTTCTCGACGTAGACGCTCATAGGCTTGCAAAGCGGGTGGTGATTCAACCTCAGGTTCCTCGCTTGAGTTGGGTGAGAGCATTTTGGATAAGGAGCGCGAATGTCGCAAACTTTGCGGAGAAGTTGAGGAGCTTGGAGGTATGGGGTCCGACTTGAGCGACGAGACACATTGGTCGAGGTGTTCTCGTGCGTCATCCAATGCCGAAGATATAGCTGCGACATGAGCTGCGAATCGTGATAAATGACTTGGCATCGGAGCGAAAGATGTTCTGTTGTCCAACTTGCGCCGTTTACTTTCTCGGTCCTTTAGAGCGATCTCGGGGATGTCGTTCTCAGATATCATGGATTGACTTGCCTCCGGCGTAGGCTGTTGGTCTTGTAGGTTCTGACGTTCAGTTTCGTCGAGGGCTTCCGAAAGCCTGGAACAGCTATCGGCAAGTGAGCTCGTGAGCAATCCCATGACACTTCGAACATCTTCCCAGTATCCTTCGTCTTCTTCGTCGCCAAATCGCAGAGCGAGGAGATGCGAACAGGCATACCGTTTAGCCGCGAGAGCACCTTGCAGAGAATGTATGAGGGAAGAATAAGATAGCGGATGTCGTGGAGGCTGGACACTCGTGAACTTGGAGGGTGATATAGTCGAAAAGAACAGGTTGCTGCGGGCACTCCGAGGTGTTCTCAGATCTGTGGTGAAATAGTTTGAAGGCGGCGTTTGAAATGCTTCCATACCATCACTTTTGCGATTGCGTTGTAGGTCTAAAGCAGCAGAACCAAAAGAAGACGGTAACGGAGAAAACGCGGGGGTGCTGCTCGTACTCGGCTCTTCTTCGTTATAGTCTTCAGCCACATCAGGGAGTGAGGGGCCTGGAGTGTGGGGAAGAGGAGTAGTCGGAGCGCTACTAGTTGCATCTCGGAAAACATCAGATAGGTGTGGTCGATGTTTATCTCTCCGTCGTGAAATGACCTTCGTGGGGCTACCGGAGTATGCTAAACTGGCATAAGAGCCGTTCCATGTCACCCTCTTGTTTTCTGGGGTAGTAGGTTGGTGCAGAGGTGGGGAGGAGAGGCGTGAAGAAGGGAAGGAAAAAGGCCGAGGACTGGTCTCTGGTGTGAAACCGGATTTTATAGGTGAGGGTGGGGAATACATTTCCGACAGTTGGGACAACTCCGTCGGTAGGGTGAGCGCCGAGAAAAGATGGCGAATATTGTCACATTGGGTATGGGTTGTTTGTAAACAGGAATGAAGGGCGAGGCGAACGGGAGAGGGTATTGACGGATTTGATGAGCTATTAAGAATGCTAAATCGAAATCGAAAATTTTAGCTAGAGTAAAAATGACATATAATATTACATACCTGCGATCTTCATTATCCAGGTAGCTAGCCGCGTCTTGGACGGCAGATTCCCAAGCCTTATTAACCGCTACCAAGTCGTCAAGGGCGTTAAATGACTAAAGAAAGAAATATCAAAACGCGCGATATTTGCGAGGAAAATGAATACCCACAGAAGTCATATCGTGTTTAGACATTTCGGTCATGGAATTGAGGTTGAAATAGAGTAACAAGGTTGCCACCGCAGACACCAAGAATAAGAACGGGTATCCTATACTAAAGAACACAGCAGCCAAGCCTGCCGTAAAAGAGATTGGTGCATAAGACGGTTCTGGATGAGAAGTAGGAGGCGGTGTTATTGAGCGATCGATGTCCAAGCTGGACCCTCGACTATGAGACAACTTTCCGGGGATACTGGAAGAACGCGGCGGACGGTTGGGGTGGGGTGTTGGAAGAGATGGCGCGAGAAGAGACGAAGAGATAACGGTGTACTTGAACCGCTCTATAAAAGGGCTGGTCGTGTTACTTGATTGGACTGAGGAAACAGCTGACTGGAGAAGCTGATTATCAGAAATTTGTGATTAGCGTTATTTTGATTGCAGTGTGGGGTGGAGCCAAAGCAAGTGGGAACGGCTTTCCGATGATTCATGCCGCTCGAATCCACATAAGGCAGTAATTATACAGAGTGCTTACCTGAATAAATTCGAGGAGAATTTGTGGACACCAATTCGGCAATGGTTCTTCGTCCCACGCAGAATCGAACAAGTCATGATAGGGATCCATTTCGCGCTCCAGCTCCAGTGAAATACCAGGTAGTATTTGTGGAGATTCGCCCGCATCTTTTGAGAGAAAGTAAGCATGTATTCGTCGTCGAGCCAAAGTTTCACAGACCTCTTAGATATTCCTCAAGCGGGTGTTCATCAAATACAGCTTGGGCCATAGCATGTGCAAGGCGTAGTTATTGGTGGTGGTCTAGCTGACAAGATGAAAGTATGTCGTAAATATATCGTTAAGAACCAGATTTGAGGGGGAATTAAGGAGGAAATTGAGAGTCGGACAGCGAACGTCGCGCTGAGGGATGCTAGTGTAGTTATAATTCCCACACAGCGACAATTTGTATTACGTAATCATGAAACCTCATCCTTAGCGGCGCTTTCTTGATTTCGTGATAATCAGGAGTGATCTTAAGTAATATTCAGAATACATAGCATATGATGGCTATTGTTACAGTTAATATACGGTTGACACGTTGGCTATTGTTACAGGATGGACGAAGAGATAGGAAAAAGGAAACGAGAAGGAGAGTGGTTTTTGTTTTGTTTAGGAGTTGTATAATGTGAGGCGGACGTGTCACGTAAAGCAAACGGTAGCGTAGATCACCGACAGAGATGAGGTCTAAAAATTATTAAGCGACCTGAAAGAAATCTAAGACCAAAACGTTTACTACTCACCTGTGTCCAAATTTCGAATATGACTACATATAAGTTTGCCAAAAATGTAGGGAAGAGGGTCGTGTGTTCTGATGAAACCGTATTCCAAGATAGTAGAAGTCGAAACTAGATGTATATGCGTGCAGAGATGTGTGAGGAAGGAGACGGCGGACGCACGACGTTCAAACCGCGGAATGTTACATAAGATTTTGTTACGTAAAGTGACGCATGGACCACACAACAGCGAATCGTCGATATAAAGAAAAAACATACTTTTACTCCACAGAAGTGTCAAAAGGTAAGAAAGAAAGAATGTGGTATTTTTTTCGAAAAATTTTCCAAAGACCGTTATAGAAATATTCGCCGTTACTTTTGCATACACATTGATAGATGGGAAAATTTTTGCGGTCCACAACACCCTCTCCGTTACTTACGTAACGTATCGAGTCGGGGATTCTCAGCCACAACGACTGCCTTCTCATTTCTAATTTTTCTCCTCGCATGGGGACGGCGACCGGACTGCTTTATGGGTCGCTGACTTATACAGGCCGAAAATTCCTGGAAACCTCCCCGTCGACTTTTTGCACATCTCCATTTCAAGACACCAAAGAAACCTGAGAGTCAAGCTGATATGACTGAACAATTAATTGTTCACGGCCCTGAAAACCAAGTCGAAATTCCGATTGCGACAAACGTTTACTTGGACGGGCGGTTGAGATTCCGATGACCTAATAGGTGTCATGTCATGAGTGTTATCGAGGAGATAACAATTCTACAATTACAAATCATCCATATCTTCATCCAAGGGTAGGATGATTGTGGACGAATTCGAGTTCTCATGGAAAGGTGTGGAATAGGATTTAAATTGGATTTCTATCTTACGCCTTATTGTGTAGCTTATTTGCAACATACCAGGGGTCGTCGATTCCTGGAATCTTACCCGCTGCAAGAAAGGGTCTTGTCGAGTTGGTCCACATGACGCCTTCATTTCGAGAGAAGACAAGAAAAGGTCAGAAATTTATGTTTTATAATTTCGGTTTCGACCGATAGGAACTGAGTTTCCCTTCGGAATATGTTCAAGATTCCTGCATATCGGTGAGCGTCAAAGCTCTGACATGGTTCCAGGCACAATGCAAATGCCTAATGACCTCGATATGTATTCCTGTGTCCGGTTGATGTGACTTGAAGGCATGCGCTTAGTAGTTATCAGATGACCTTGCCACTGCGTCTCCGACCTCTCATATCCTAGATATCCATGGGAGGGCAATAACCTTCCCGTTGTTTTGTTTAATGGCGAGTGTCTAAATCCATAAGCCACTTAGCCACGCCTATTCAATGGGCTCTCAACACCGATCATGAGTTCAGGCACTTCAAAACCAGAAATTACCTTCTCCGCGGTGTGTCAACGATCTCATCATATGAGAAGTTTTTTCCATGTCCCTGAAAGTCGACGAGCCTGTATCGAATGCTGGGTTTTAGATTACGATAAGTGGATGCATTTTCTTTTGTCTATCTTCACATTCCGGACTCTGACAATCGAATCTGTCCCTTACTAGGTTTCCGATTTCTCCACAGGAACCTCCATTTGGACCACCCATAATGGTTACATGAGAAAATCTGCGCCCACATGAATATCGATAAGCCATTTTGGGTTTCTGTGGATCAAGTAAAATGGAGGATTTATCCATTGAATTTAATCGATGAAATGCATTTTTTTCTATTCAGTCGTTTCTCAAATGTTTACAGAAACAGGCTTTGTTCGACTCCCATGTGAAATCGAGAATGATGGACAGAGCTTCCAGTGTGCTGGTTTTGGCCATGATAAGAATCTCATCTCCCTCTGTACTACTGCTTATCCGTTTGATGGACTCCCCGAAACCGTTTAACTCAGAAGCGATGGTATGTCAGCCCCAAAATAGGGCAAGGTAGCTAAAATACTGATCGTGATTGACTCTCTCTTTTCTTAGAAATGGCGGCTATATTATCTTCCAGGTTTGTCCCCCCGTGCAAGACGTACACTAACTGGGACTGACATGAACCACAAAGCTCCTGCAGGAGTAACAATGGGTTCGAACGTTAGTGCCATTTTGGGTGATGGGTTAATTTCCCTTGCATAACGAGAATACCAACACGCTTCGGGCCGCATGCCCTGCCCCAGGAATCTCATTGTTGCGGAAATAATTCTTGGGTCCCAACCCTCCACGCGAGCTAGGTCTATCTAGTGAAAGAGATCGCAGAGAGGACTGCGACCAATGTCCACACGAGCTGAACTCGACGCTGACAAGCTCCGCAGTAAGTTTGCCTGTCCAGTTGATCACGTAGGCGCGCTTACTACCAGCGCCTTGATGTTGCCCCCCCGCTTACATCACATAATGTCCATATTGTTGATTTAACAAGGGTTGTGTTGGCAAAGTCTAACTATATCAAGGTTATGGCCGTTGTTTACAAGTCGAATCCCCCAGCAAGATCCTTTCGCGCACTGGTCTCAAGGCCTCATCGGTAAGCCACAACGTCGGTCGGCCGGCCTGATGATAATCGCGGGTGGCTGTTTATCACAATGCTTTTAGGACAATCCTGACAAATTTTCATTGATAGTGAGAGCTTTTGCTCCTTGTTGTCTGGCGGATGAGCATACCTCGGCAAACAAACTCGATGGATCCATTTGAATCCCTCTCTCATATTTGTCGCCCACCTAAGGGTTCGGGACATTAACGGTGTGTTCAGGCGATGAGGCCGAAAGGGATATCGAAACGGGGTGCCTGTCCCTTGTTAGGGTCGTTGGGAGGTCCGCAAAAGGTAAGTGTAGACCATTCCTCCGAATCCATCCAGCCTGGAAAACGGACCTCAGAATGAAAGGCTTGTGATTTATTGATCAAATGCGGATGCGAAAATTATGTCGTTTGAGCAATGCTGGATCCACGATACAGCCCAGAAGACAGACCGATGAGGTAACTTGTCACTGGGCTGGGTTTCGAGAACTCCCCTTTTGAGACGCTCGAGCGTTGCGACAAAAATGAAACAGTACAAAAAGAAATGAGTGACACTCGTCTACTTCCTGCTTATGCCCCCATTGCTTCTGTCCGCGACGTGCCCTATGTTGTCGCAAGGACTGCAAGGACTTCCGGTTGCCGTCGCCGCTACGTGTTTGTTGGCCGTGATAACTGCGCAGGTATTCAAGCGTCTGTACAACCACCCTCTGTCAAAATACCCTGGCCCACCGCTCGCTGCCCTAACCCTCTGGTATAAAGCCTATTACGAGATCATCAAGGATGGCGGCTGGTCCGAACACATTGGGCAGCTTCACAACCAGTACGGTATGTTGCTAATTTTTCTTCGTTATTCCTCTGTTCAATGTTGATTCATTGACAGGTACGATCGTGAGGATCGCTCCAAACGAGGTATTAGCCGTTCGATGCTCGATAAATTGTGGGCGCTTATCGTGATATTTAGCTCCACTTCAGCGACCCTCGTGCCTACAACGAGATCTACGGTATCGGAACCAGGCACACTAAACAGCCTGAGATGTACTCATGCTTCGCCACTGATCTCTCGGTCTTCGCCATGTTTGATCACCATGAAGTCATGCAACGACGAAACTTAATTGGACCCTTCTTTTCGAGACGTGCGATCCTTAAATTGGAAAAGACCGTCCAGGAAAAAGTAATTTAGTTCATCCTCTATCACAAGTTCACTGCGACTGATTATCAATAGATCGACCTTCTTATTACAAGGCTCCTAGAGTACCAGTTCGCCAGCAAACCGGCGAATCTAAATCTCGCGTTTCGCTCCACAAGTTTGGAGGTTATTTCAGCCTATTGCTTCGCGTCTTCAGCCCATACTCTCGATTCCGAAAACTTCCAAAACGAGATCCTGACTGCTATGGACCATACCCTGCCGATGATCTGGGTATTCAAGCACTTCCCACTGATCAAATCCCTTCTTTTGGGCGTTCCTGAGTGTTTTGCTTCCGTCTTGAAGCCGAGTACGAAGGGAATTCTTGCCCAACGAAAGCAAATGGGCGCGCAAATCGACGACATCCTCAGGGACCCTTCATCTCTCCAAACCGTAGACCACGAAACGATCTATCACCATTTCCTCACACCCCAACCTGAGAACCAGCGCATGCCCCCTATCACTCGTGAATGGCTTTTGGACGAAGGTCTTTACTTGCGCTTTGCTGGAAGCGACACGGTCGGCAACATATGCACCGTTGGGACCTACCATATCTTACACGACAAAGATGTGCACCAGAAACTCTTCAAAACGTTGAAGGAGGCGTGGCCGGACAAGGACACCCCTGCTAGTTACGAGACCTTGGAAAACCTGACATACCTTGTGAGTTTCTCTCTGCATTTTGGAAGCCGCCTTGAAGGTGCTCATGACGTTCTTACATAGACGGCGGTCATAAAAGAGTCCCTAAGAATGGCTCACGGGATCGTCACACCTCTTCCTCGCATTGTCGGTCCAACGGATAGCGAAATATCAGGAGAGATTATTCCTGCTGGGGTAGGTTCAATTCATAGCCCGTTTATTAGGTCAGATATTGACATCGCTTGCTTAGACTGTCGTGTCGATGGGCGCAACCATTGTTCATAGAAACGCGGAGATTTTCCCGGATCCCTGCTCGTTTAAACCCGAGAGGTGGCTTCAAGAGGATTCGGCCGAACTCGAGAAATATCTAGTTTCCTTTTCTAAAGGACCGAGAAGTTGCTTGGGTATAAAGTGCGTTATGGTGGCCTTTCGTTACTTTATTTCCAGCCGCTAACTTCAATAAAGCCTCGCTTGGTGCGAACTGTATTTGATCTTCGGCACCATATTCAGGAAGCTGGACCTTGTTCCCGATAACGCATCGTGAGTCCGATACGAATTTCCCTAGTCAATCTTGACTAATAATCTCGCAATGCACCAGGATCGAAAACATTAGTTTCCGCGAATATTTCGTGCCACTCCATCGAGGAAGGCACTTCCACGCCTTTGTCAAACCCACAACTGATTGATAATTCCTAATTGATTCCGAAAGCTAATTATGCATACTCTTACTTCCATCTCTCTCATCTTTCCACCTGATCATTGCGACACCCTTGCATTCATTGTAGAAAATATTCTCATGTGCTCTTCTCGTTCTTTATTGCGTTCTTTCGAATCTCTGGCTCAATAAAACCTTTACACGCATATCTTCTGCTTTTATACACGGACTTAGGTTGTTGTTGCCGTCAATATCATAGTAAAATAATTCCCACTACATTTGAAGTCGGTGGTTTGGGAGCAACTAATTATGAATATTCGCCTACACCTTGAGAACGACTCCCGACACCACGGGTGGCGTGTCATAACTTTCGCATGCTTAACAAGGCTCCCTCATGAACTACCAGCCTGATGATTGGAGTAAGCCTTATACCTTTTCGGCATTTTTGCCCTAATAAGGCACTTACCAAATTTCTGATAGTCTTCGACCCAAATTCCAAATGAACACACTGGACCGGCGAAGCGACCCAAACCCGAAACCCGCTATTTTGGTGTAGCCTAGCGGCGAGTACCACTGCGACATGCCTCAAGGCCTCGGATATACGCATCACGCAATCTTTTTATTATTTAAAGACAGAAACTGAGAGTCTAGGAAAGCGCCTATTGGAAGAAACTCCAACCACCATGGCCCAAAATAACTTTCCTGCGCTGCCTGGTATATACCGTGTTCTGTTCCCCTACCTAGAGCCAAGTGAGCCTCATTGTTATCGTGATATTTTCCCACGTTCAATGGCTTGAACATTGCCATGACAGAAGCTGACGGGATGGAGGAGTTAGGGAGCCAAGATGGTAGGGATCCGAGTCGACCTATGTAGACTGCACTGTAAGGCTAGATAATGTGCATAGTAGCCTTTTGCTGATACTCCGGGCAAAGAACTAATCGAGTAGCTAATCAACCATTAGGGAACGTGGTATGAGTGATGTAAAAGGATCTATAAGATAAAAGGCATGAATTATGTGGCGATTTTGAAAATCCCGTGACTTTCACAAAAGGACTTCAGGAATTGAATAAGACTGAAATCCTCTTGATACATTTTTCCAGAGTGCACCTGGGAATCCAACCACATCGGTATGCAAAAGGTGAACCACGCGAATACCCACATGAAACCGATCAGCTTGAAGGTGTTGGATTCCTTATATCCTAGGCGCGAGGCGATAGCAATAATTGTATCTTCGAATGTGATGGCAACCGCTTGGAGGAAGAAAAATTGAACGGTCGCCCCTTCAGGGAAATTCTGGAAGAACACATGTTCTCCAATTGCGTGAAGCAGTCCAGAGATGAGAAATGTCGTGAAAAGTTTGAAGTAGGTCGTGAATGTGCCTCTTGGGAGATGGAGGGCGTTCGCAAGAAATTTTGCATGGCTTGTAAGGTTTTTGCGAAGAATCTGGTGCCAGACGCGACTGTCCAATTTTTTCATGATGAGGATATAAAATAAAAGATATTGTAAGTACATACCCCCAACATTTCCGCAGCGAGTAAGCGTTGAGTGGTGATCCAAATATGTGGGGCCAGTCCCTGGGTTCGTACAGTCCGGCAGCGACGGAAATAATACTCGCGATCGCATACATCCCGCTCAAAGTACAGTATACGGTGAGGATGGACGACCACACTACCGTGCGCCGCCACCATCCAAAAGCAGCCACCGAAGGCCCCCCTATCTTAAAGCATGGATTTTCTCGAATCGGAATGAGGGCGATGTCCCAAAGGATGAAGTAAAATATAATCCAAAGAAACTGGGAAGCAATGAATTTCCCCCGTGAAGCTGTGGGCCGCGGGGGTATTTGATCTATTGGTTCGTGCGCCCATCCGATTCCGCGTGGAGTAGCGAGTAGGGATGCAGCCCACATGAGACGTTCTTTGAATGTCATTTCGGAGGTGGCTTTTTTTTGTCCGATCTTTCTAAGTTCGGGTTGGCGATTCCGTAGAAGAATATAATCGGATGCAGTAAGGATCAAGTTAAGGAGAGCTGTAATGGCCGCATAGTCGTTTGCCATCGTGTTACCCGGCGCGCAAAAGAATACAGAATAGATGCATAGGATCGTTATAGGAATGAAGAAAATCCAATTGTATCGCGCATTAGGCCCTCCCCCATGGACAAGAGCAAGGAGCAGAATAAGTTGACATAGACCATTGATGATTGGATTACGGTCTGGTTTCTCCATCGTTGAGCGGGTGGACGGCTGGTGGAACCTGGAATGAGTGAAAGAGGGGGAAAGAGGGGGAAATCAACCTGGCAACAGCTTGTTTCTTTTCATAGACTGTGCCGTTATCAATGTGTGACTATCATCATATTGATGCCAAGGAGTCCACTTATTAATGCGTCCTCCAAGCCTTCTTCACATTTCCATCACTAATTGAACAGAAAAAGACGAGAGACGGCACAGCTTGCGGCACAGTTTTATTTCTGTGAAAGTAGTAAGTTAGAAAAGGTTAGAAAAGCAACACATGAGCTCTGAATCACGCGCCAGTGGCGCCACCACCGTGATTGACCAATTTCTGCAGGGAAGTGTCCCCTGAGAAATCTTTATTGCGAGCAATCATTCTCTAAGGGCTGAAGGCTGGAACAAACAAAGCCAAACTTTCCGGTGCAAAGCGAAAAACAGGGGGGCCTTAGTGTTGCGGAAAATAGGCCGACGAAATTTGCACCTGCAAATTAGCCTGGCAAATTAGCGGCTAATTTGCTGGTCCGGGTGGGATCCCAAAAACAGAGGTGCAAATTAGGGCAAATTAGCTCAGTAGGTAGGGTACATTAAATAGATGAATCGGTAGGTAGATACACCTGTATTGGTGCGAGTAGGGAGCCAGAGCAGACACCACATAGTAAATTAAGGAATACCGCAGCAAACGCTTTGGCGCCGGCAGAGGAGGAGTGGGGAAAATTGGTAGTAGAAAGTGCATAGACACCTAATTCACCCTAATTCCCGTGCAAATTAGCAAATTTTTGTATTTCGCACGGCTAATTTGCGCAAATTTCCCCGGGGCTGCGCCCCGGAACCCAACTGCAAATTAGCCCTATTTTGCAGGGGC
>Ga0307517_10011450_pt1 | contig 12287 bp, 7 predicted proteins | sample 23_EM_MG_FD_194515 | JGI IMG/M metagenome (GOLD analysis project Ga0307517, IMG submission 194515) | Populus trichocarpa ectomycorrhiza microbial communities from riparian zone in the Pacific Northwest, United States - 23_EM | ecosystem: Host-associated > Plants > Roots > Unclassified | place...
CGGTTTTTTTTTTAAAAAATTTCGGTTTAGTTACTAACTGATTAAAATTTTGAAAAAACCGACCGGTTCGGTTTTATAAGCCTAAAACTGAAAAAACCAAACCGAAAAAACCGAGCCAAAACCGAACCAAACCGGAAAAACCGGTTTTTGTCCTAAAAACTGAACCGAACCGAAACCGGTCGGTTTGAACTGGTTTCGGTTTTTTTAAAAAAAAATTTCGGTTTGGTTATTTTTTTTTGATAAAAACCGAACCGAACCGAAAAAAATTACTCTTATTCACCATAAAGATACTTTTTTTATTATTATTTCAAATCATTCAGTTTTATTTTTTATATTTGTTTTGATTGCTTATGAATTTTATTAAATAAAAAACATAAAATAAAAAAAGATTAATAAGAAAATGAGGAATTTACTAGCAAGTTATTTTGTTTCAGTTAAATTTAAATTATTACTATTCATATAATATTTTTATTGTTATATAATTAAATAAAAAAAATTAAAACTCTTAGTCATACCATATGGTATATTTTAACTTGCATCTATCTTTTAGTTTTCAAATTTATCTTTAATAATTTTTTTTAATATTTTTATCATGTATATATTTTTAAACAATTTTAGGAATTAATAGAAAAAAAATAGAAATTGTTTTAAAAAAACACCTAGAGAAGTAAGATTCAAATTTTTAGGTGAGGCAAACAAAATTCCATAGAAGATGCTAAAGAGAATCCCACAGCAGCAAAAAGGTTATAAAAATGGCGTCGCCCGGACTCGAACCGGAGACCTTCAGTGTGTTAGACTGACGTGATAACCAACTACACCACGACACCTTTATGCTAAGGCTTTTTCAGAATACATAATTATCTAATGTTTTAAAAAATAACAGCCAGGATAGAGATATGAAAGGAGAGCGTGGAAGTACGCGCCAATTTCCTCCAACACTTCAAACATTTTGGGCATTCTCTGAAGCACACTCTCTTACTTCGAGGGAACACTCCTCCTCCTCCTCGTAAATCAATTTCTTCCTCTCTTGCTTTCTCCATCTTATTTTTCTGATTTTAAGTTAAAAGAAAAATAAAATGTCAAGCACTTTGGACATGTCCCTTGATGACATCATAAAAAATAGCAAAAAAATCCGGATTCTGTATTTCCCGGGGCCGTGGACGAGACCGCCCTTCCGGAACCGGTCCTGCTCGCCGCTTCCCCATCCATTGATAGATGAATAAACTATGTGCAGGGATTTTATTCCGAAGTGGGTGAACTGAAAAGGTATTCAATCCATTACGACCGGAGCGGCAGATCGAAGGTATCTAACTCATGCTTGGCATACCCTACGTACTTCTGATGGATTCTTTGTGTCCTGCTGTAGTTCAGAATGGCTTTTTTTTCTTAGGGAACGGCAGAAGTTGTCTTTATACGACCAGCTGAAGCTGTGGTTGCTGTTAAGAGGTACAACAAGGTTCAGCTTGATGAGAAACCTATGAAGATAGAGATCGCGGGAACAAATTTTGCACCCCATCATGCTAATGCCGCTTTTGGAAATTCTAATGGACTTTCTGGACGGTAAGCCTCCCCTCCTATTCTTCTCTGTGTTACTTGGCTACTGTAACATTTCTCTTTATTGTTTGCCTGTTGTCAGTTGTGTTGTTCATTATTCCTATGATCTTGGTTGTCGTCTTCTGGCAAAATATGTTGAGAAGTTGTGTTTTGATACTGTCATTGGTTGCTAATTTTGTGCCATTGTGTCTCGTTGCTGCCAAATTGTTTTCAGAATTTTTGTTCCATCATTTATTTCTCTTGTTATAGGAAAGTCTTGAACTTTGTTGGCCAATCACAGTACATTATATGCAGAATTTCATAAGGATGATTATCTGCTGCTCAATTAAGTTTTAGCATCTAAGGGCCTTTTCATTTTTGCTTATGCATATGATCTTGAAATCTTCTGTTGTTGTGCATGATTTTGGTAGTAGTGGGCTTCGCTGTACATCGGTTGGTTAGAACTTAAAAGTTAGTCTGACTGACATTCGTGTATGGTAGATGCTTTTTCTGCCTTTGAGGTCTTGGATTTGGTGGTGCCTGCTGTACTATGTCAAAATATCAGAATGACCTCAATTTGTTACAAGTAAGGATGTATCTTCCCCAGCAAATAATTAACTTTGTATTTGATTTGGTGAGATAATAAAAAATAACTGTGTGAAGAAGGTTGAAAGAGAGTTGAGTAACTAGAGAGAGAAAGAAGGAAAAAAAGAAGATAACTGAGCATGAGTCTCAGTGTACTACTACTACATTACTAGAAGTTGGAATTGCTTCTTTTGTGTGGAATCTTGGAAATAAGAACAAAAGGAAGTCAACCAAAACTATCAAGAACCTTTTTTTTTTTAAAAAAAATAATGGGTTGAATCTTCAAAATAACAGCCATAACAGCTGTTACTGTTATATAATGATGTTAGGGCTGATTTTTATATGAATCGTTGTTGCATCCTCTGTAGTGGCTGAAAATTGAAAGGAGGTTGTCCAAATTCATCAAATAGCAGACAGTTACATTATATAACTGCCTGTTTTTAAAACTTCTAGCAGCCTTGCACATTCATCCATATTTCAATTTACAAACCTCAAATCCTTTGCTTTGATCGAAACCCTAAAATCTCCAATTTTCCACACTCATAACCACCTTATACACTTGTAGGACAGCCAAATATGTCCTGCATCATGCAGATCCTCTTTTAATCATCTCTTTGTGAGTATTTGTTTTTCAATTTGGTTGAGTCATGTAATTCAGAGTTTCAAAACAAATTGTGCCTGAATCACACAATTAATGTCCATATCCATATCCATATCCAGTTCACCCAGCAATTCATTCTGTTTTGTGTGTGATTGAGTTCATAGTTGATTTTTGAGATTCATATGATGAATTGTAAGATTCTTACATCTACATCTGTATGCGAGTGGAATGCAATTTCATTTATCATCCGAACATATTTTTCTTTTAAACAAAGGAAAAAAGACCTAAACATATTATAAATGCAACTATTATTGGGTACCAAGATATGCTGGTATATGTCCTCGCTCAGCGAACTGTACTAGAATTGTTATTGTTCTTGTGCATTCATGGGTTTCCATTTGATTATTCTGCAGTGTACGAAGTAGGGGTGGTGCATTGGTACAACTGCGTGGCGGCGGCAGCGGTGGCCGTGGACTTGGAAGGGGCCGTGGACGTGGAAGGGGGTGTGGTGAAAAGGTATCCGCTGAAGATCTTGATGCAGATTTAGAGAAGTATCATTCAGAATCAATGCAGATAAATTGAAGTCATTTCTGGTGTCTTGGTGGTAGGCCCTACATCTTTCATGCAGCAATGGAACTATTTTCCATGTCTCGGCCAAGTTGTATTAGTGATTTTGTAAATACTTGTTAGAGAAAACTATTAGAATCTTTATTGTGGAGGTTTGGGCTTTTATTGTGTATTGTTCTTTGATGTGGGTTGATGGGGAGCTATCTCTATGTAATGCACTCTTGCTTTTTGTTTGGTTAGCTTCGTGATTTTATAGGTTGGGGTGGGAAGAACTATTTTCTTTGACAGAAAACTGTCTACAAAGGGCAGAGAATCAAACTTTGTCATGAGCTTCGCCGTGCTGTGATGTCTGTTGGTTCCCTCTTCATCGTAAAATCAGGGAGATATGGAGGTAGATTTCTTCCTATTTCTTCCATCGCCATGGATTGTTTTTAACTGTTCGTGCTGCCCCCTTGTTAATGTTGGTTTTTTAATGGTTAGGTTCTCGAATAAGCTGCATCTATTCTGTCCGGTGAAATATCAGTTCCCTGATTGTTTCATGACTGCTGATGCAGCTCATAATAGTGACTGCAACTTGCATCTCTGCTTCATTCAACCCGATGATGTTGAAAACGCAGGTGGATATAGAGCTTGGAATATGGTTTGCAGCTGGAATGACTCTGGGTGCTGGTTAAACTACACTGACGAGTGAGAGCTTTGCACTGCCTTCTGCATTCTTCGAAGCTCCTGCTTTTGCGTCGGAATGCAGCTGGTTAACCCTTGATAGTCATTATGCTTGCGCAAATCGTCTTGGGCACGAGAGGGTAAATCTAACACCTCTTGAATTGCAATTTGAAAGCTGCAATTGCATCCAGACCACTGCTCTTGCTAAGTTCACTATATTCCTAACCAAAAATTGTATGTCATTTCGTGGAGTTAGTTTGGTGCTGTTGAGAATATAGCAGTATTCCAATTTTTTGGAAAGAAAAACAATTTTTTTTAAAAAAAACTTTATTTGAAGACAATATTTCTCATATTTTCTAAATTCATACTAAGTATGAAAACTATATTTTTGAAGTTCGATACGATTTTCTTTTAGATGCTTGTCATTGTTTCTCAAATTAAAAAAAAAAATCAAAACAATGAATAATATGATATTCTTCTTTTATATGCAAGCATATTTAATTAGTGTTATAAATTTACTTTTTTTTATTAGAAATATAATATAAAAATATTTATTTTCTTAAGTTAATAATTATAATTTCTTCACGATAATTTTTAATTTAAATAAAATAAAAACTTTATAATTAGATAATCATAAATATGAATATTAGGTGTTAATTTTTTTATATAAATAAAATAGTTATTATCTTGACTTATTTCTTTATTTTTCGATAGGATAGAAATTTTTTTCACTGTTCTTCCCATAACCCTCGCAAAGGTTTTTAACATTGCGTTTCGATGAAGATTTTTTTCACTGTTCTTTCCATAACCCTCGCAAAGGTTGTTTGATCACTTTTTTTATTATTTATTTATCTTGACAATCCATTTCACATGAAAAAAATATTAAATTAATATATATAAAAAAAACATTTTGCACGTGTGCTTACCGCAGGTAAATGCGCTTTCAAAATAAATTTGGGTGTTCGAGGGAGAGATTTGACACGTGCACTTCAAATAAATATGACCAAAAAGAATAATGTCAAAGAATCCAATTTATTTATGCATCCAATTATAATATAAATGTTTTTTTTTCAAACGGGTAAGAAGATATGGACAATACCCTCATAGGCTACAATGAGAGGGTAGCTAAGGCAAAAGAATAGCACTTATACAACACAAAATAACATGGAATGTTATACATCTCAAGCTGAAATTGCAAGTTCAGGCTTCAGGGGAGCCAAGATACTGGATATTTTGTCATCACCGTTCAGTAGTTCTTTGGCTCTCTCAGCTTATCCCAGCTAGAAAACAACAGCCCCAACAGAGAATAGAATACCGCCTTAATGCAAGATATTATGAAACTCCAACATGAAGAGGGCCAGCACCATGGATACAGGAGTCGAAAAAAGAAGCTTATGAGATGTCGAGGATACTGCCCGACCTGTGGCAGGCAATTAATGTTATTGCCAACGACATGAAAGGCATGTCCTAGGAATGGGGAATCATGGATCAACTCAAGTTCCTTTTCTAAATCTAAATATTATCCAGGCATGATCGTTAAAGAATGCACCTAATCATCTTAAGCAGTGTATCATTTACTACAGCTCTAGCATTGCTTAAAGAGTATGGCTTATTGATCCTAAAGTTGATACCAAAATATGCACTTTCATGACATTTACTTGATGAAATTTGATTAGGAACCGTGTCGATGACACTAACAACCAGGGATAAAAGCACTCACAGGGAAAAGCAAATCCAAAGAATCCCAGGCGGCATGACGGACAGCTCTTGTGGGATACATTGGACCGCCAGGCGAAGTGAAGCTATACAAACATGCCTTCAATCTTGTACTTGTGGTCATTCTCAATTCCAAGCCTGCAGAAATTAATTACATTACCCTATTCAGAATAACCTGCAATTGTTTATATCAGGTCAATTCAATGTTAGACACTTTGATTTTGGAAAGTGACGGATAATATCACCTTGGAGAACTTTAATGTGTGAAAGGTAATGCAATAGAACTGGTTCCACCTTTAACTTTTGAAGCTGGCAGGCAAAAGAATTTGGAAACCGTATGAATACACAAATGAATTCTCTACAGGTAAAAAATAACCAACTCTTCAGAAAATAAATGCCCTAAGATTGAATACACAGAATATACCTGGTCTGCAACTTCAATAACAAAGAAGTCTGCTGGGCCACCAACCAAGAAAGCATTTAGAAAAACAGGAAACTGTTTTAAGAAGCTCTCGTGCTTGTCAACTGCATAGATCATATTATAAAATGATAACCCGTTTGTTGTTCAATATTGAATCTATACAAGTTAGAAAGCTTGCCTGAGTTGTAAAAGAGGGTGAACCTTGAGAGCAAAAGAAACAGTTCTCGCTGGGCCTGATTTAATGAAAGATGACATTATTTTCAAACGCAAATGCGTTCAAGGAAATTTTGAAGTCCACACCATATTTTTCTGGAAGTACAATTGAAGGCAAGCATACATAAAAACAATTGGCATGTAAGATCAAAAAGGGTGCATCAATGCCAGACCTGCACCGGAATTTTATTCAACTGCATAGGCGCCAAGGCAACTTCATCAAGGAGATACTGAAATCAACAAGTGAAAAAGTAAAGTAAGGAGGAAGAATAGAATAATTATACAGAGACCAAGATTTTACCCATGTATATCCAGTTGAAGGGGTTAAATTACATTGTTGGAAGGACACTTGCCTGAAATAGGGACTGGAAGCGCCTTGTGTTTGTTTGGATGTCAATCCTGCAAAGTTTTACCACAAAGGTTCAAGTCATTGTTGCATGGATGGAATGGTAGAATAGAGCAGTGATATATCTTCAAACCAAAAACATGGAAAGGGAAAATATAATGTTTGTTAAATCCTAGTTTATGATTCTACCGAATGGCATGTTTGTACAGTAATCAACTGGATGTGCAACTTTTATTGACAGCACTCAATAACATGTAAAAGTTCAATTGAAACTAATGATATTAAAGTACTTCCATACTTCGGTTTGCTATGACTCCCTTTGAAAAAATGGATTTTCAGTGGCAGCACCAAATTTCAGATGCAAGGGATCCAGAAATTTGGTTGGAGAGGTAAAAAAGGAAGAAGCAAGGATGCTCTCTGTTAATGCAGCAATAAGACACTTTGAAATTGATTAAACTCCCATGGAGCAAAGGTTATAATAACAGCAGGGTCTCAGGAATCAATCATAGCACAATGAAACAGCTACAGAGGTTGATAGAAACGCCAGAAGTTAAATGAATATCAAAGTTCCTTTTTTTTTCTTCATTTCTTTTTTCTTTAGCTTTTCCTCAATGAATAATGACAAACCTTATCCTCGTTTCTTTATTGAAAAAAAAATCCCCTTCACAGAATGGTACAAGCCACAGGCTCTAAGCACTTTGAATTTTAACTAGTTATGATCCACTAGTCAAAATACTGTTTCCCTGCATTGAATTGATTTCATAGATCAACCCAAATCCATCTGGAAAGAAAACAAAAAGGAAATAACATATGGAGCAAATAGAATTTTGAATCTTGAGAGTGTCCATCACAATTAACAATATTTCCCAGTCCATATTAAGAAAGAAAAAGCACAATGAAGAATGAAACTCATTTTCTTTAATAGTTTTGTGTATTGATCAGCATGATCCACAAACTTTCCAACACTCATTAGTATTTAGCAGCACTAAATGACTACCAATCTGAGCTCACTGATATTCATACCAGAAAACATTTGTAGCACCTTGAACAAGAGCAGATGAGAAACGTAGAAGTACTTCAGTATTATCCAGCTGGGCTTCAAAAAGCTGCAGAAAACATACAAGTGCAACACAGCATTATATGGCCACAACTGATGGAATATAGCATTATACTTTGCCAATAGATTTTAATGTTTCAAATAAATTTGGATGGTTAACATAAAAAACAAAAAAATAAACTTTCAAATTGTATTCATGCAAAGCAACCCATTTGATAACCTTTAACTACACCTGCATCTGAATCATATTGGCGCACATAAACCAGAACCAGTATTCACATAGATTCAGGAAACCGAATGCAACGAAAGTTGTGAATCAGGAAATAAACATAACTAAGTTATGACTCAAATTTAAAACCACTCATTTTTTTCTTAATAGCAACAGCTTCCCAAAACAAGTGAAAATAAAGTGGTATTTCATTTAAGCCCAAACTTGAATTTAATAACTTCTATTTTGAACTACAACACAAAAAGTGATGAAAACAAGGCCTAATATAACCTTAGAAGCCACAAAACCATAGTTTGCACATGTTAGGAATCGCTGCTGGAGATTTAAGACAGGTCAAATGTGAAAATAGGGTCTACTCTGGGATACAAGACTGTATTGGTATCTCTTAAATCCATAATTTATGTGAATTCTGGTTAATAATAGCAGTCATGCACCTTAAGAACAAAACTTTTGGAAATGTAAAGAAAACTAGCATAGATTGAGAAACTAGCATTTTCTTTTTCTTTTTCCTATAGAGCTAAAAAAACAAGTTCAACCATTTTCATTTCCACCCTTGCCAATGCAAACGATTCTATAATATATTTTTGACCAGTTTGGAACAGTCAATCTTACAACCCACCAGAACCTAAACTGTTTTTTCTTTTTGTTTTTTTTCGATATCATGGACGCGACCCATGGGTGGACAGCCACTCCCAAGAGCCAAATCACGGGAGAGAGCCTGCCAACTCGAGGTCTCCAATCAATTACACACTTACATGTGGGTTGAGAAATGCAAGTGGTAGAGTTCGAACTAGGAATGTCCTCTCCCTCTAGTTGACTCCTTACCACTTGACTATTGCCAGCTGAGCTACTAGCTCGCTTGCAGCCTATACTGTTTTATCAGTGGAGAGTTCAAATAAGTTGCATTACAAAAGGAATGGCAAACAGCAGGTCAATTCGACTTTCTAATTCTGAAACGAATACAGCAGCAAAGAAGCAATCTTGACAGGGCTCCCTTGCTGCCATTCAACATGCAATCAGGCAAGGAAAATACGGGTTTATATCGAGTTCTCAAAAGACCAATGCGAGAACTGTATTGCTATATTAAAGATCAGTAACATATGTGATTCTTCATGGATAGAAAAGAGAGAAAAAAATTACTGGAACAGAGCCAAGCTGCATACCCATTTATGGAACAAAAGAAAGAAAATATGTGATGCAAATGACTGGCTCCAGAGTTGGAGAATCAGATGAAGGATTTGTTTTCCACTCTCAGGTACCCTAACATAATAATCAGCGAGCAAGTTGAAAAAGCACAGTTGGCCATCAGCATCATCTTCCACAGGAGAAATTGCATCTTCTTCCCTGCTGAAAATTATACCTATGTTCAATGCAAGAAAAAATCAAGATGTGAACAGTATAAAAGCCAACAATGAGAAATAACAATAGACCATTAACACAGATTGATATCATCATGCAATTATAACAGACCTCGAGCGCGATCATCAACTTCCAAAGCATTGTCAGCAAACAACTCTTGTAACAAGTTACGTCTCTGAGTTGGAGAAGCTAGTGCCTGCCCTTGTCATTAAAAACATCACGTAATTTTTAGCAAAAATAAAAAATAAATATATATATATATATATATATATATATATATATATATATATATATATATATATCAATTCTTGATTTTGGAACACTTGAAAATCAGAATACATACAATTTCCTTAATCCTTTCAGTGAACAAAAGAATCCCAAGAAAAAGGAAAGGAAATTGAAAGGAAGAGAAAAGGAACGAACCCTTTGCAGCTTTTTCTCGATTTCAACAGTGAGAGCGTTCAGATAAGCTGAGCTACCAGTTCCGGGCGTGGGTGAACTTGTCTTTTCCATTTCTTTATATAATTACACTATTTTAACAATCTTCAGCCATTTCATTTGATTTGATCCAAAAATCGCCGACCGTCCCTCCCTCCCTCCCAAGCCTGATGAATAAATTCCGATCCAAGCAAACGACCAAACAAATTCTAATGGTTTAAAATTAAAGAAGAAGCTTCTTCCTCCTGTTGTCGAGAATCCAATTCAATAATGTACACCGGAGCAGTTTTTTCTTTTTGTTTGTGTTTTTTTAAAATAGAAATATAAATATTGGCTGTGTCATTGTTTCGGTCTTACCGAGACCGTCACTAAGTTACGATAATGATAATATTAGAAGGATAAAGAGAGTTACATATCAAAATTGGTCCTCTTAGTTTGTTAGCTAAGTCATTTAGATCCACAACTTTTTCTCCTCTTGCTATAGTTTACGAGAAGGCAATAATGTTACTGAATAAGCAAAATTTGGCACTAAAGTAGTAAGTTATGGACTGATTTAAGAATATAAGGGTTAACATATAATTTGTAAGAAGATAATGACTAGTTATTATTTAAGGACACAATTGTAATTAATGGTATATAGTGGGGCGAATGTGGATCAGAACTTTAGATTTATTTTATTTCTTAAAGGAAAAGGCATGTGCTGTAGTAGTGGCGTTGTTTGTGGTTGGTTGGAGAGGGCGTGTTTTACACTTGCCATTTTTGCATAAGCAAATCAAAACAAGACTTTACTCTAGGCGAAAAATGGTCGGAGAAGGGCAGGAGGGAACACAATTATCTGTTTTTTTTTTTTAAATTAGCACAGTAAACTTAAAATTTTAACAATAATAATAATAAAAATAAAAAAAAGTTTTCATTTTGAACTTATCCCTTCTAATAATAATAATAAAAAAAAAACAAACTCTGAGGAGTGTAGCTCAATTAGTCAAGTCTTAAATTTGCTCCTCAAAAGTCACCAGTTCAAATCCCATAAATTTTAGAGCCACTAGAGATTTAATATGTATTCGAAGATTTTGATTAAATAATTATAATTAATTATTTAATTTTATAAAATTAAAATGTTGAATAAAAATAAAATAGTTTTGTTTGTTTATTAGCATGGATAAGATATATAAAAGCTAGTATGAAAGAGAGTGTCGTCGATGATCAATGGAAATGACAGTTGTCAACTTTACTTGAATATCTCTTTATCATTAATTATTTAGATTTGGTGGTAGATTATGCAGTGATTTAATTTGATGGCGTTACCATATTTTGTTTTTTTTGCACTTCATTTATCTAAAACAACAAGGGACTAAGTGTCGGTGGTATTTTTAGGATTGGATTCAAATGGAAGGTGCACCGATAAATCTCCTTGCTTCATTGCAAAATCTAATTGATTTAATTTTTAAAAATGGCCAACAATCTTTCACATCTGGCTGTTTATAGAGAAACCCTTTATCATGTTACAGTGAAACAATACTTTAGAGATCTCGTACGGATTGGACTGTGGCAGAGCAAGCCAACAAGCGTCATGAACAAGCTGGAGCAAGTTTAAGGAAACTACTAGCTTATTAGAACAGTGAAAATGCAAGTAAATTGGTTTGGAACAATGACTGAACATACCAATTGGATTAAAATTGGCCCAGGAGCTCTCAGTTTGAGGATGCACAAGAGGATCGCCATATATATATATATATATATATATATATATACACCTCTGAAGTAGATGTAAGCAAAATCCTGCTCTCTGGTATCATAAATGAGTGAATCCATTCACTGACCGTTCTAAAAATAATAGTACAAATCCAAGATAAGCCCATCACACTTGTTTTTATTGCCTGCAAGATATCACATTTTTCCGAGTTAAAATGTCCCACATTTCCCTGTATGAATATGTAAAAGCACATTTATAACATCTAAATTGGTGACGCACATAAGAGATAATTTTTATATGTAATTTTAGAGAATAATATAAATTATATTCTGGAATTTTATTTAATAGTTTAAGTTATTGGGTTGACATGATTATTTTACAAGGTATTAGAGCCTTGATGATCAAGTGGTTATGAGTTTGAATCTTACCATCCCTATTTATTTGATAAAAATTAAACACGAGTTAGTGTGAGTTTATTTAACTTTGATCAAGTCTAAGAGACTTTCACTTGAAAGAGTATATTAGAGAATAATATAAATCACATCTTGAGATTTTATTTAACAACTTAAACTATTAGATTAAAATAATTTTTTAATATAAAAAATCATGTCTCGTAATGTTACCTATTCCTCCTCGCGAAGCTAAAAAGCACCAAGCTAGTGGCATTATGATTAAGGTTAAATTCATTTTTCTAGAGATTAATATGTTTAGGAGTGTTGTTGTGGTTGTATTTTAAAATGTTTTTCACTTTAAAATACATCAAAATATTTTTTTTTATTTTTAATATTAGTGTATCAAAATGATCGGAAAACACTAAAAAAATATTAATTTAAAGTAAAGAAAAAAAATTAAATTTTTTCAAAAAT
>Ga0307517_10011451_pt1 | contig 12287 bp, 5 predicted proteins | sample 23_EM_MG_FD_194515 | JGI IMG/M metagenome (GOLD analysis project Ga0307517, IMG submission 194515) | Populus trichocarpa ectomycorrhiza microbial communities from riparian zone in the Pacific Northwest, United States - 23_EM | ecosystem: Host-associated > Plants > Roots > Unclassified | place...
GATGCATTTTATCCTCTGTTTTCTGAAATACGCTTAGCATACTCTGGTAACATTAATTGGTGTTCTGTCACTATAAAAGTCAACTGAGAATTTTCTGGCCACCTATTCTCTGCCTTTCTCCTACAAGTTGCATCCTAGTGTTTTATACTAGTGTTAAGCTGCTATAAATAGATTTGAATTCAATCTAGGATAATGGAAAACTCATTAAATGAATGAATAGTACTGTGCTAGCATAGATCTCTTAGTTATGGTTGTAGAGTCAATTTTTGTCAAAGCGAAACATGAGCTTTGTCAGTAGTAACAATTGCATTGATTTCTGCTTTGCTGGCTTTGATGGAGCAAATGTTTTAGGAAGTGAAAAAAGATCAGTCTGGTGGATTTTAAACGGATCGGCAATGTCCGAAAAATCCTACAAACAAACCTATCACCCAAAACGCACGCAAGTGAAATCTAACTAAAGCACTACAAAAAAACCCAACACAGCTCTCATACGGCCCCAACAGAGCAGGACAATGTCTCAAATGTCATTCGAGTTTTCTAGATTAAGAAAATGGGAAAAAAAAGGACTTACGGGCAGAAAAGTTAGTGGATTAACAGAAATTCAGACATGTGGAGAATACTCCGAGTTTTTGTAGATCATTAACCTTGCACGAGAACATGATGGTGGTGAAGACTGGTAGTGTATGGAAGCATGTTGATGCAGTGGGCAACCATTAATGTGATATGGTTATCTCTGCAGAGTAGAATGGTACGTGGGTATATGCATGGTGCAGGGACGTGGGGTGAATGAGGAATGGATCTTTGCTAGTTACTGATGGTTGCTGGAAACTAGTGTAGTGGGAGGAATATTTCCTTATTGTTAGTTTCGTATTGTTAGTGCTTTCCTATTTTTAAGCAGGTTGTTTACCTTTCTCAGTTTAGTCGGCTATAAAATATAGCCAATAGGTTGTTTTGAATTATGCAGAAAATAAATAACATCCTTCCTACTCTTGTCTCTTCTTTCCTTCTTTCCTGATTCTTTTATGGTTGATAGTAAATTACACATCAATTGGTATCAGAGCCTGGTTACAACATGGACACCAGAGGAAAATCTAACACTGAGTTACGCAACGAGGTCAATGAAGCTTTGGCTAGACACGAATCCAACTTCGATCAGGTGCATGGCACTTTACAAACTATACTGTCTGAGTTGCAAGCCTTACGCGTCTCTAGGAGTCCAAGAATGAATCCTCCAAAGTTGAACCCATTTGCTCCTGCTGAATCATCAGGTCACAACTCAGGAAACCATCAATCTTCACTTAAACTGAATTTTTCAAAATTCAGCGGGGAAGATCCTATGAGGTGGATGTACAAATCTGAGCAGTACTTTGAGTACAATAATGTTTCACCTGTCCAACGAGTACCGCTTGCATCCTTCCATCTAGAAGGAATAGCCTTACAATGGCATCGATGGATGACTAAATTCCAAAGACCATTAACATGGGAGGAATTCACCCAAGCCATTCTCCGACGTTTTGGTCCAACTAATTTTGAAGACCCTTCTGAAGCTCTTTCAAGACTGCGACAAACTACTACCATTGCAGCCTATCAAGAAGAGTTTGAAAAACTCTCCCATCAAGTTGATGGCCTTAAAGAAACCTTTCTTATCGGCTGTTTTATTGCAGGTCTAAGAGATGACATTCGCTTGGATGTCAAGATTAAGCATCCAACCACACTATCAGATACCATCGGTGTCGCAAGGTTGATTGAAGAACGAAACCAACTTCAAAAGAAGGTAACACACCCTTACCGGATCCAACAACCGCAGCTACAACAAAAACAAGCATGAGTAATACGGTCGGGGTGCTTGGACCTCCACCAAATTTGCGGCAGAACATGAATCCCTCGTCAAATGTCAAACGTATTTCCACCCAGGAAGCACGAGAACAGCGAGAAAAAGGCTTATGCTACTATTGTGATGAGAAATTCATTCCGGGTCATCGCTGCCAACGACCCCAATTATTCATGATTTGTGATGCAAAGGATCAGGATTCTGTGGAACAATCGGAGTTACTACCAGCGGCAGAGAACCAAGAAGCTATTCTTGAAATTTCCTTCCATGCAATTGCAGGTACAGCTCATCCTCAAACCCTTCGGGTGATGGGAAGATTGAGGAGCAAAGAAGTCATGGTATTGATAGACAGTGGAAGCACACACAACTTTATCGATCAGTCCATAGTCCACAAATATGAGTTACCTGTGGTTCCTAATAAAAAATTCCAGGTGATAGTAGCCAACGGGGAGAAGATAGATTGCACAGGGTTATGCCCATCACTCACCATCATGATACAAGGACAGATTGTTATAGCAGATTACTTTATTCTTCCAGTAGCTGCGTGCCCAGTAGTGTTGGGAGTGCAGTGGCTTGTGACACTAGGTCTTTCAAAAAAGATGGAAATTTATGTGTGTTTTAAGGGTTGAAACAATCAGGCCTACAAGTTTTGACAGAGAAGGAGTTCAATACTATGTACGTCTCTAGCCAATTCTTTGCTATCATTCCAGTAGGCTCCATTACCCAACCAAATTCACACCCCTCTGAAATAGTCCAACTCTTATCCAACTTCTCTCACGTTTTCAACCCTCTTACATCCTTACCACCTAAACGATCACATGACCATCAAATTATGCTGCAGCCCAACATCCAGCCAGTCAGTGTAAGACCTTACAGATATCCATATTATCAAAAGACCGAGATTGAACGGATGGTGAAAGAGCTATTACACGCAGGGTTCATATGTCCCAGCCATATCCCATTCTCTTCACCGGTCTTATTGGTAAGGAAAGCAGATGGGATTGGCGTTTCTGCATAGACTATCGAGCTCTAAATGATCTTACCATCAAGGATAAATATCCTATTCCAGTCATCGATGAACTTCTTGACGAATTACATGAAGCCAAATTTTTTTCCAAGCTCGATCTTCGTGCTGGTTATCACCAAATCAGAGTACAGGAAGACGATATTCCTAAAACGGCATTTAGAATGCATGAAGGCCACTACGAGTTTGTTGTTATGCCGTTTGGACTTACCAACGCACCTGTAACCTTCCAAGGACTTATGAATGATCTCTTCCGTCCTCATTTATGAAAATTCATTCTTATCTTCTTTGATGACATTTTGGTGTATTCAAAATCTTGGGAGGATCATTTGAGTCACCTACACACTGTTTTGACAATCTTGTCTACTAACAGTTTATTTGCAAAGGAATCTAAATGCAGGTTTGGGGTTACTTTAGTTGATTATTTAGGCCATGTTATATCAGAACAAGGAGTTTCTGTCGATCCGTCCAAAATTGTAGCAGTTCTAGAATGGCCAACTCCAACCACAATTAAAGGGGTCCGAGGATTTTTGGGTTTAGCTGGGTACTATCGAAAATTTATTCGGAATTTTGGTACCATTGCTGCTTCCCTCAACTAGTTGTTATCCAAAGATGGTTTCAAATGGAACGACATGGCAGAAAAGGTGTTCAACGATTTGAAACAAGCATTAACATCTCCTCCAGTTTTGGCTCTACCAGATTTTACACAGCCGTTTGTCATTGAGTGTGATGCTTGCGGAGTTGGCATAGGAGCTGTGCTTTCTCAAAACAATCGTCCCATAGCTTACTACAGTGAGGCTCTTAAAGGTTCAACTCTAACTCTCTCCACATATGAAAAAGAGATGTTAGCAATTGTAAAGTCCATTAAGAAATGGAGACCATATTTGCTTGGCAAACCATTCATTGTGCGCACAGACCAACAAAGTCTCAAATATTTGTTGGAGCGGCGCATTACTACACCAGCTTAGACCATTGGTTACCAAAGATTATGGGATATGAATATATCATTGAGTACAAGAAAGGAGTTGACAACCAGACGGCTGATTCTCTCTCACGGGTAACTGAATTTCAGTTTTTGTCCATTTCTACTCCACATGTTGATTGGTGGCAGAAGCTTCAACATGAAGTGGCACATGATCCATTCTTTAAGACCTTGGCTGACAGTACATCTCCCATTGCTGCAATTTTATACCGAGATGGAGTTTGGTTCAACAAGGGTAAGATTTATTTGAGTCCCACTTCCTTTTTACTTCAAGATATCATTACGGAATGTCATTCTTCTCCTACGGGGGGACATTTTGGTTATCATAAAACACTATCCCGACTCAAACAAAGCTTCTCTTGGCCACAAATGCGTGGGACAGTCAAAGATTTTTTGAGAAGCTGTGATGTTTGTCAGCGATACAAAACAGATTCCATGCAACCTGCTGGATTACTTCAGCCATTATCAATTCCTGACAGAGTATGGACTGACATATCCATGGATTTCATTGAAGGGTTGCCACCATCCAGTGGTCATACGGTGGTTATGGTGGTTGTTGATCGTTTGTCTAAATATGCACATTTTGTTCCCATGAAACATCCATATACAACTGCAATGGTTGCACAAGCTTTCGTCTCTCATATAGTCCGGCTGCATGGAATCCCAGCTTCCATAGTTAGTGATCGGGATAGAGTATTTATTAGTTCTTTTTGGCGCACACTATTTCGGCTTCAGGGCACTAAGTTATGCATGAGTTCAAGTTACCACCCTCAAACTGATGGGCAAACAGAGGTGATTAATCGCGTCTTGGAGCAGTACTTGCGGTGTTTTGCAGGGGACCAACCACGCAAATGGATTGACTGGATTCCATGGGCAGAATTTAGCTATAACACCTCAGTCCATTCAGCAACCAAAATGACACCTTTTGAGACAGTGTATGGCTTTCCACCTCCAAACTTATTGATGTATGTCCCTGGAACTTCCAACGTACAGGATGTGGATGGATATTTGCGTAATCGAGATGCCATTCTATGTGAGTTGAGAAAGAATCTCTCATTAGCTTAAGCGCGGATGAAATGTCAAGCGGATCAGTGGCGTCGTGAGGTTAGCTATGAGGTGAGCGACTTTGTATACTTGAAACTGCAACCTTACCGACAGACATCGATGGCCTTTCGCAGCTCTTTGAAGCTGTCACCCCGGTATTTTGGTCCATACCAAATTATAGAAAAAGTTGGACCAGTACCTTATCGTTTGGCTTTGCCTTTAGGATCTTTGATTCATAACGTCTTTCATGTTAGCATGTTAAAAAAACATGTTGGCCCCGTCACTACCATCTCTACTCAGCTTCCCCCTGTGAGTGATGAAGCCAACATTCTGCCTCAACCTGAGACAGTTCTTGATCGCAGAGTCATCCAAAAAGGCCAATATCGTCCCAAGGTTGAAGTTCTCATTAAATGGAAAGGCGCCTCAGCTGATGATGCCACTTGGGAAGATGAACGTCGATTGGCTAAGTCCTATCCTGCATTCCTTAAGAACAAGGAATCTTAAGGGTGGGGAATTGATATGGTTATCCCTGCAGAGTAGAATGGTATGTGGGTATATGCATGGTGCAGGGACGTGGGGTGAATGAGGAATGGGTCTTTGTTAGTTACTGATGGTTGCTGGAAACTAGTGTAGTGGGAGAAATATTTCCTTATTGTTAGTTTCGTATTGTTAATGCTTTCCTATTTTTAAGCAGGTCGTTTACCTTTCTCAGTTTAGTCGGCTATAAAATATAGCCAATAGGTTGTTTTGAATTATGCAGAAAATAAATAACATCCTTTATACTCTTGTCTTTTTTTTCCTTCTTTCCTGATTCTTTTATGGTTGATAGTAAATTACACATCACATTGGTATTCAGATGTTTGAGTAGTGGTGTTCTGTCATTAAATTCTTAGCGACTAATTATAGATATCTTGGCAGTTTTCTTCCATTAGCATTACATTTAAGTCATGTTCAGTAGCTATATATTTGTCAGTCGGTATTTTTTTGCTAAATGATTTGAGTTGAGCAAGGCTCTTATGTGTTGTTTATCCCCTTCCTTTAATTGATTACGAAGGAAACCATGTCAAGAAGGAAAATCATTTTATAAACAAACTTCTCAACCACTTGCTTAAAGAATTATTAAAATGATAAGAAAGAAATCTGTTTCTTCATTCATTTATGGCAATGAATGTAATGGCAATGAATGTAAGATCATGGTGTTATTATGAAGTTCATTCGTCATATTATTCTTAAATCATTTTCTCTATGAAAACTATGAGGGTGGAAAAGTAAACAGGTCAAATTATTTAGTATCTGAGTAATTAATCAGTTCCTTTACCCAATTATTTAGTTCATAAGCTATGAATTTCTTTTGTTTTTGGGCGCTTTACGAAAAAAACTGAAGGGGAATTGATAACTATCCATTATTTGCAGCCACGCATTCTCTGCACTCTGAAAAATCTAAACAGATACATACATTTTCATTGTTTTCAATCGAATCGTGTTTGCTTCCAAAGAAGTTATTTGTGATGGTAATGCAATATCTAAACCATTCTGTTCAAAGTCTTCGACCCATCTCCCACGTTCATCGTAATCGTTCTCTTATTAGTCATTATAAGAGGGATAAGATGGTTGTGGTGGTGATAGACTCTTCAGAGTTGGCCAATTAACTTTGGCAATCGCAGTGGAATATTGAAACTTGTTATCTAGCAAATTCCATCCTGCTCATTAAATTAATGAAACAAGACAAAGACTTAGACTTCGAAAGAAAGTGACAGTAGTGCCAGATGGTCTTTGGAGACGGAGACTCATCATGTGCACTACTTGTTTACTTTTTTCTAGACTAGTATCAATAAGATCTGCTCTTTAAAAAAATGTCAATAAAAGATCCCACTTAATTGAATTGGATCCTTGAATCTAAGAATAGTAAGAATTCTTTCTTTTTTAATATCTCTCTCAGTTTGAAAACCCTAACTTTAATTAATGTCATTTCATTGATTAGTTTTAAATTTAAATTGCATTAATTTATCCTAAAAATTTCATTTCAATTAGAATTTGGTTATTCACCATGTACGAGGATCCCACTAAGCATCCATGATTAAATAGTTAAAGCGCCATCTCATAATTGACGAATTCATAGGTTCAAAGATGCATGCCAATGTGACCCTTTAATGAATCTATTAGAATTGACTTTATATCAATGAAATCTCATCATCCATACATAACAAATTGATATGGTATATTCATATCATAAACTTTAAGAAAAATAATACCATGGTTTTTCAGCACCCTTTGACTGTAAAAATGCATGGTATACATAGACTGCTAACATGTAATAACTAGAAAGAAAATAAATTAAAAATTAAACAGTTGTTACAACAGTTAATTGTTGAGGAATTAAAGAGTTGTAGCTGTTTAAAAAACTTTTAAAATAAAAGAGTTGTTATAATTTTATAATTGTTAGAAAATTAATTCCAACGAGAGACATGACGCTTTACCATACCTCAACTAATTTTAATCATAGTGTTTTGGGTCTGGCACCATTTTGAGACCCATGTTTGCATTAGGTTAGGTTGATCGTCAAACCTAAGTATTTTGGATCTAACACATTCGCCAAACCTATATTTTCTTGGGTCTAACATGATTGTCAAACCCAAGGGTCTTATGTCTATCGAGGTCTTCAAATCCATATTAAAGTTCACTATATAAATATTAGATAATAACCTTTTAAAACAATATTCATTATTTACAACAAAAAAAGGAGTACATATCTTTCCCGACAAACCAATTACCCAAGACCCTCGAAAACACGTAAGGGTTCGGGGAAACAATCTCTTCGAATATTGGGTAACTATCATTGAACTAGGTACGTAGAATGATTTATGAAAAGGTTGGGGTAGCATAAAATAAAGCTAGAAAGGCGATTTTAATAGCAGCATCCAAAATACCTATACGAACACAATTCATTATTTTGAGATAATAAGAATACAAAACAAAAAGAAAAAGGTCTTTGTAAGGGAAAAAAATTCGCAAGTTTCTTTTTTTGTTTTCATTTTAGACAAACAATATATATATATATGTCCCTTTTCATTGAAATGACAAATTCAAAAAAAATAATGATCAATTCTTAGACCCATTTGAATGTAGCAGATAATCACGTACCTTGAGAATTCATGTTATTCAAATCAGAGGAACTAGTAATAGATGATATGCTCATATTGGTGGTGTTATTATTGTTGTCATTAAGGAAGCAATCCCAAATTCACCTCTAGAAATATCTGAAGTGATAGAGCTATAATTGTGGATACTTCTAAAGAACTCAAATGCAATAATGGTGATGACAACGCTACAATTGTAATTGTAATTGATTAAGAAGAAAATCCAAAGGAAACTTGAATTTTTGGTGCAATCTCGGGAATTAAAACAGTTAAATTTCACTAAAATAGTTTCATTAGCACCCAAAGTATTATTAAATAAAGCATTATAATGAGATATAAACCATGATTTATAATATTTGAAATTTGAACAAAATCAATTAAATTAAAACTAATTAGTAAATTGTGTTTCACGTATATATCTTTAATAAAAATTAATTAAAAAAATAATTAATTCATAAAAAACAAAAACAAAGCATGTTGATTATATTAAGATTACAAGGCTGACATAATAACCTTTAGACGAAATGGGACAATATGGATAGAAAAGGAATTGTTGTACTAGCATCTACTAACATCAATAAAAACATTATTAAAATACTTGTACAATAAGGTTCTATTGAAAATGTGCGGAAACATCACGAAGACATTTGTTTTTTTGGCTTTAACCTACAACATAAAACAAAAAGGGTAAAACTGTCAGAGAATTAATTCAACCCAAAAACTTAAGCTGTTAGGTAAGATCTCAATATATGATTTATATTATTTTCTAACACACCCCCTCAAGTAAAAGCCCTTTGGGCTTGAAACTTGTATAGACCCACATTACCTTGTGCTTAATTTTTATCAAATAAATAGATATAGTGAGATTCGAACTCGTGACCACTTGGTTATCAAGGCTCTGATACCATGTCAAAGAACCAATTCAACCCAAAAGCTTAAGCTGTTAGCTAAGGCCCCAAGATATTATTTATATTATTCTCTAACAAAAACCATGTTGAACGAGTCTAAATTTAAAATGCATTAGTCGCAACTATCTACAAAATCCAAGAATTTTCGATGGAAAGGGATTGTAGAGACATCTAAAATATTTTATTTTTATTTTTATTTTTTCAAGTTTCATTTGCTAAAAAGTTATTGTAATTTTAAAAATCTAATAACACTGAATAAAAAAATTATTTTATTTAAATAAAAATTTTAAACTGAATAAGAAGAAAAAAATAATGAAGGAAAATATTTATTTTTTTAAACAATCTCTTGCATCATCGACTCATTAAGAAAAGGATGTCCATACATTAATTATTCCGAGATTTTTTAAAAATACTTTTACTCATTAAAAAGAAAATGCTATAATAAAATACTTTTGATAAGAGTATCATAATAATAATAATAATTTAAAAAATATGAAAAACCTTTTACTCTTTTAAGTTTTTGTTACTATTCTCATTTACTTTTTTGAAAACTTTTAAGAATATTTTCAATAAAAACGAGAAATTGTTTTTGATAAAAATGAAAACCTGTTACTCATTATTTTTTTATAAAGATTATTTTAAGAAACTTCAAAAGTAAAAAAAAAAAACGAGTATTTTTAGCGAAAATGATATAAAATTTGTCATGCACTAAATCATTCTTCAAAATCTAAAACGATACATTAATGAAAAATCTCCATTGTTTTCAATCAAATCAATGAAGACTTCCTGTAGCACCCAAGTCTTCGGGTAACAGCACTACTTTGTTTACTTTTCCACCAGACTAAATATTTTTGTCTATAAAAACTGCGTTATTTCTCTTATTTGTTTATTAAAAAAGAGTTTCTTTACTAAAAAAAACATGGCATCACCTGTGTGTTTCTTAACCATGCGGATGCTTTTGCTTTTTTTGCTGTCTTTGTTTCATCTTAGAGCTTGTTATTCTTCTCCGTCCATGCAGCCTCTGTGCCATGATGACGAGAGTCATGCCTTGTTGCAGCTCAAGGAAAGCCTTGTCATTAATGAGTCCGCTTCTTCTGATCCTTCTGCTTATCCCAAGGTTGCATCATGGAGAGTTGATGGAGAAAGCGGTGATTGCTGCTCATGGGATGGTGTCGAATGCGATGGGGACTCTGGTCATGTGATCGGCCTTGACCTCAGTAGCAGCTGCCTTTATGGCTCCATCAACTCCAATAGCAGCCTCTTCCACCTTGTTCAGCTCAGAAGGCTGAATCTTGCTGACAACGACTTCAACAACTCCAAAATCCCTTCTGAGATTCGAAATCTCTCAAGGCTTTTTGATCTAAATCTCTCAATGTCTGGCTTCACTGGTCAGATTCCAGCAGAGGTCGTAGAGCTTTCCAAGTTGGTTTTCCTTGACCTGGGAGTAAATGCTTTGAAGCTCCAAAAGCCTGGTCTGCAAGATTTAGTTGAAGCATTAACCAACTTGGAGGTACTCCATCTCAGTGGAGTGGACATATCAGCCAAGGTACCTCAAATCATGGCAAACTTGTCCTCTTTGTCATCTCTATTTCTCAGGGAGTGTGGATTGCAAGGAGAGTTCCCCATGGGAATATTCCAATTACCCAACCTTCGCTTTCTCAGTATCCGGTATAATCAATATCTCACTGGATATTTGCCGGAATTTCAGGCGGGCAACCAACTTGAATTATTGTTGCTCGCAGGAACAAGTTTCTCCAGTCATCTACCGGAATCCATTGGTAACCTCAAATCATTGAAAAAACTTGATGTGGCAGATTGTTATTTTTCAGGGGTGATACCATCTTCACTTGGTAATCTTACAAAACTGAACTCTCTAGACCTTTCTGATAACAGTTTCTCTGGGAAAATCCCTCCTTCTTTGGTCAACCTTCTCCAAGTTTCTTATCTGTCGCTTTCTTTCAACAATTTCAGATCTGGTACCATAGATTGGCTTGGTAATCTAACCAAACTCAGTTTTGTAGACTTGCAAGGCACCAATTCATATGGTAACATTCCATCCTCTCTTAGAAACTTGACTCAGCTCACCGTCTTGGCGCTTCATGGAAATAAATTAACTGGTCAAATTCCATCTTGGATAGGAAACCATACCCAATTAATCTCACTATACCTTGGTGTCAACAAACTGCACGGTCCGATTCCTGAGTCTATTTATAGGCTTCAAAATCTTGAAGATCTTGACCTAGCATCTAATTTCTTTAGTGGTACTTTGGATTTGAACCTTCTTCTTAAGTTCAGAAACCTTGTTTCACTCCAGTTATCGTATACCAATCTGTCTCTGCTTAATAGCAACAATGCTACCGTTCCTCAGCCAAAACTTGAACTCTTGACGTTGAGTGGATGTGATCTAGGTGAATTTCCCAGTTTCTTGCGTGATCAAAACCATTTGGAGCTTTTAGATCTTGCCGATGACAAACTGGAGGGACACATACCCAAATGGTTTATGAACATGAGTACCATAACACTTGAGTCTCTATCTCTGGCTCGCAACCTTCTGACTGGATTTCAGCAATCCTTTGACGTTCTTCCATGGAAGAATCTACGCTCACTGCAACTTTATTCGAACAAGCTCCAAGGATCCCTTCCAATTCCACCACCAGCAATCTTCGAATATAAAGTCTCGAACAACAAATTGAATGGAGAAATCCCAGAAGTTATTTGCGATCTGACTTCGCTTTCTGTCCTTGAATTGTCAAATAACAATTTGAGCGGCAAACTTCCGCCGTGCTTGGGCAGTAAAAGCAGGACTGCTTCAGTTCTGAATCTGCGCAACAATAGTTTCAGCGGTGATATTCCTGAAACATTCACAAGTGGCTGCTCATTGAGGGTCGTTGATTTCAGTCAAAACAAACTGGAGGGGAAGATACCAAAATCATTAGCCAATTGCACCAAGCTAGAGATTCTCAATCTTGAACAAAATAACATAAATGATGTCTTTCCTTCTTGGGTGGGTGTTCTTCCTAATTTGAGGATTCTGATATTGAGATCTAATGGGCTCCGTGGTGTGATTGGGAAACCTAAAACGAATGTTGAATTTCCGAGGTTACAGATTGTCGACCTCTCCAACAACAGTTTTAAGGGTAAGTTGCCACTTGAATTATTCCGAAATTGGACTGCCATGAAAACAGTCAATAAGAAACACTTCATTTACATGCAAGCAAACACAAGATTTCAAATATCGCATTATACAATGAACCATAAGTATGAGTACTCAATGACAATGACAAACAAAGGTGTGATGAGACTATATGAGAAGATCCAAGATAGTCTCACTGCTATAGATCTCTCAAGCAATGGTTTTGGA
>Ga0307517_10011452_pt1 | contig 12286 bp, 14 predicted proteins | sample 23_EM_MG_FD_194515 | JGI IMG/M metagenome (GOLD analysis project Ga0307517, IMG submission 194515) | Populus trichocarpa ectomycorrhiza microbial communities from riparian zone in the Pacific Northwest, United States - 23_EM | ecosystem: Host-associated > Plants > Roots > Unclassified | place...
ATGCGTGGAAGAGCGTGGATCAGTATGACGATCGATGGGAGGATTGGACTAGGTGGGCAGATGGAAGATATTGTTGTTTTTCCTATATACTTCTGTCTTCGCTGTTAGTTATGTTAGTTAGTTGGGACAGTGAGCATCGTGAGTGTGAGTGTGTTGCAGAAGAGAAAGATTTTCCCCCGCTTCTGTGTTGTGCGATCTATCCAGTGTTGCCTTGCCTTGGCGTTTGTTTCGTTTCATCGCCTATCACTCGCCGTTCTATCGCCGCCGTTATTCGCCGTTCAACCATAGCCGATTTGTAAAAGAAAGTGCTGGTAATAATGCAAACAATTTCTAGCATCGAATAGAGGTTGGCATTGGTAATACCAACTGCGGCATAAAGGCCGGCAAGTTTGGTGCCACGATGGGCCGAAGAGCGGATGGAGGTATTATGCCAGGCGTCACGATTGACGGATGCCATGTTTGGTTCCCTATACCAGTCTGTCAGTATGGTTCAAACAGTAAACGCAAAGCAATGGACTGCATGCCCTGATAGAGGGAAAAGAAAATTTATGCTTACTTGTTGAAGGGGGAATTATGGACAGGGGGGGGGGGTTGCGGATGTGGTCTATAGACTTGTTGAAGGGGGAATTATGCACAGGGGCGGGGGTTGCCGATGTGGTCTATAAGATGGAAGTACGGAACAGATCAAAGCAAACGTGGACGAACCTCAACGGTGAAGACGTAATCCTTGGGTTTTTAAGCGGGGGGTTGTCGACCGTTATCGAGCTTACACAACCGCCAGTAGATTCAGAAATTAGACGACCTTCACTCAGGCTTAAATGATGATATGTAATAAACATGAGTAGCGATGCATTGAGACATACACACCAGTGATCCTGAGGTTTCCACCGCCGTCTATAATGGCACTATTTTAGCACATGAGTGGTCTCCGAGCTGAGGCCGGGGCGGCAGTATTTTTAAAGCTTCCAACTCAATTCCTAAACGTTTAGCTGGCAATTTCAGTCTCACTACCACTTGGGGATATTATCTATTCCCACTGCTCCCCCCTTGGTTCTGATTCTAGCAGATAGCCTACAATACTCATGGATTTTTACATGACATTGTAGTGATGATTGTGAATCGCCAGAACTTTGATTGATAGCAGGGAGGGCTGGGCTAGGCTGGGACGGCCGGATTTTTGCGGGGGACTATTGGGGGTATCAAAAGACTGTAGGGTGTAGGCAAGAACCGCAGGGTCTAGGCAAGGACAGCGAGGGGGGGACAATTCAACACTGTAGGGTTATGCGCAGCGAATATAGATTCCAGTGATCTGGCGATGCCGATCTTTTATTGGTACGAACAATTTCGATAGAGAAAAGTTATCAAAGAAACAATAGAGATAATGGAATCGTGTACGATAATGAATGACGTTGACAAAAGTAGGAGAGAAACCAAGACTTAGTGAATAAATAATGAATGCGATGACGAACAGAAAACAAACGAACAAAGGGAAGAACAGGCTTTCTTATATCCTCCGTGGGATGAGACCTTTCCTCCACAGCACACTTCCTGCGCGTGCTATATCTTTGATCAGTTTCTTCCGCATAGTTGCCCTTTCCTACTTCTCAGCCGAATCCCTTTCCAGGTGAAAACACAAGCACCGAGGTAGTGGTTAACCGGTTTGCTGAATACTGAGTGCATAACCGCGGGCGCCATGGTTGTTCGGCTATTGCTAATAGTTCGTGTTTCGTGGTTGATGAACGGAGGTCTTGATCCTGTCGCACTAGATATACAGGGTCGGTGTCGGAGATCGGTATGAAGCTAATAGTTGTGAGACGTCTTGCGAAGACTTAGTGTGTAACAGGTCGCAGTGATAAGGTTCCTAATCCAACGAGCATGGGAATATATGCAAATGGTGAGCAGTCCAGAACGATCCACGTTCAACAGGGACACAGACGGCCCGTATCAGGAATGACGGCCGGGCACATGAGGATAAATAATGAGAGGGACCACAGGTGACGGCGGGGGTTTCCCGATGACCACCTGGGACGGATATCCAAAAGATTGAGAATATGCTTGTCGCCTTACAGATTGATGCCGGTGGTTTTTGAGTTCTATTTCGGCAAAGGATTTTATCTAATTTATTTCTTAAAGATGTATTTTTCTTTATTTATTTGTTTACGCACATCACACGATTTGCTAAATCATAACGCATTAGGGAGGTGGAATCGTGAACCTCAAGTTTGCGAGTATACGAGCTGGAAAAAATGTAACAGAAAAACTCCATAGGGTGTCCGGTCCTACCTCGATCTGCCCTAGTCCGTCCCTGGACTTGAAAAAAGACGGACTACCGCAGGTCCGTCTGGTTCTGCCTCTAGGACGGACGGACATGACGGTTCGGAACACTGGTACCTATTGTGGAACAGTTTTAATTTCTGATATTGTTTATCATCAAACCTCAGAGCTTGAGCAGTTTCTGACGGAATTTGTCTATGGAAATGGGGCTAAGCTAACTTAAGGTTTAACATAAAATATTATCATGCGCTATGTACACGTCACTTGACGGTCTATCTGTGCCTCTCGCGCGGTCTCCCATGACGGTAAAACCGCTAAACAGCCAAAACTAGATTCTCGCTACGGCCTTCGGGGTGGCGGGGCACTCCAGCTGTAGCGCACTGTCCAGTTTCTCCAGTTGTACTAGTGTACTGCCCGGTGACTCAGTTCACGGCATCCTCAGTGCACTCGAGCTCGGTGTCAAGCCAAGGCTCTCCAGCCCCCTTCATATTAGTAAGCACTGCCTGGCGAAAGTGCCAGCGGAGAAGTTCATCGACCGGCCGGAGTGGATTACTGAGGAATGTCTGATCAAGATGACGACCAGCGATATGAATAGAATGGGTATCAGGTGAGAAACACATGATCTTGTAGTTATCCTACACTATTGTTAGCCAGGAAGACCTGGAGAGATACCCATTCCCACATCGGGATTAATTGTCACATCATAGATAGAAAAAGATTCTCGAATATGGCTCGCGAGCAAGATCCCATTCTGTAGAGAATTGATGCTTCCATGGGACTCATCCGAGGGGGGAATCGTGATGAAACGACTGTAGTTACAATCATTCCAGTACTTCCCGTATGCCAATGGGAATATATGAGCGGCTTCGAAGCCAATCCACCAGCCAAAGCGAGCGAGCACTGCTGGCCTGCCCGTTATAATGCATCGCTGATCTCGCTCACGCACAGCCTCAGAGAATGAGACAACATCAGCTCCGGGCGGCAACGAAGGTGTAACAATTAGCGGAACTTCATCAGTGACAGTGATGGAACCTATTTTGAGTGAGAAGTGGCTGATGATTGAATCACAAAAGAAACGTACCGTTGGTGACGATATAGTAATTGCCTGGCTGAAGTTGTTGCTCATCTCTCTCAACCAACAGTCCACAGTCGTCTTGTAGCCCAAAAGCATCGGTAAAGCAGCAGAAAACCTCGAGCATAGAATAGAGATTGGAGTTTGTAGTGCCTTCTGCAGCATAGAGGCCTCCGAGCACGGTAGCATGATTGTCGGAAGTATAGACGTGGGTATTGCGCCATGCCGAGCGATCCACGAGAGGAATGTTGGATTGCCTATATTTGTCTGTTAACGCTGCTGTTCTAACAGGGAATGGGGAAGAGAGGAGGACATGTTCTGAAAGAAATTGACAAGAAGGCCCGGTCTTGGATATGGTGGATAAGGTAAGGTTATGGACAACAGAGAAAGCAAACTTATCAGGCCTTAAATAAAGACCGGGTAATCGTTGCTTATATAAGCACGAACCACTCAACCCTCAGTTGGCGCAGCATACCGTACCGGTATCATACTGAAAGCAAGAAAATCGGTGAATAGTACCGCATTTTCTGGTTAAGCCCGTTTTCACGCTAAGAGGTCAAAAGAAAGTGTTGCAAGATCCTTCGGGGAGGGAAGTAGAGTACAGAAGTTTGGAACGAATGGGGTCTCGGCAGACAGCGGAAAGCCGGATGATGTTTAAAGAAACGTTTGTTATTCCGTGAACTCGACAGTTCAAAAATTACTATAAACCTTTTGTATTCATGAGAGTCCTGGGTTTCTAGTGAAGCTTAAGCAGTGTTCTCAACGGGGCAGTCCGTCCGTCCTGAGGGCGGACGGCGGTGGACGGCATTAAGCGGTCCCGTCCGGTCTTTTTCAAAACTTGCCCTGCGCCCCGGTGCGAAGGACTATAAGCCCCACCGTCCCCCGCCGTCCACCGTGAAACATGTTTCATGCCAAGGAACAGGCCCAAATTACTAAGAAATCTCGCCTCGGGACAAGATTGCTTATGTCATCCCAGCTTTCCTCAGTGCCTGGAGGCGGGAATATTGTTAATATTCTTATAGCAGGAATCCGAGTGCTAGTATATGAGAGAAAAAAAGAAGCAGGGGGAACATACAACGAGCACAACGCCACCAGGCTTTTCCATCAGAAGTTGTATACTCCGAACCATTTTCAGAACAGACGCAACTCTTTCTCATCTTACGCCTTCTCTCATAAATCTTATATGGTTTCTTGTGATGCAGGCTCCGCGTATTTATCCGACATGTTTTCCTACCTTGGATCAGGGCTTAATGATGCAAGAGAAGTAAGAAACGTTGCAATAAGAGGATGGTAGGTAGGTACGATTTCTGGATTAAGCGATATACCCGATGCCCGGCCCTAGCGGTATATTATGGGATATATTCTACACCTATTTATCTCTCCTAGATAGCCTCAGGTTTCTTTTAATCTGATTAGATAAATTTCTGTATTTGCTCAAGAAGGGTGTCATGAAATGCTGTTGATAGGATTCATAGTCCCCTGTAGTCACCGGCAGTAACTCACAGCCACTCGCAGTCCCTGGTCGTCCCCCGCAGTCCCCTGCCATCCCCCACGCTAAAATGTCTTACCTTGCAGGGCCCGCCGTCCGCCACAAAGACGGCCGTCCTGAGATTTCCAGGACGGGTGCGGACCGCATTTTGCCGTCCCGTACGGTCCAGGGCTCTTGGCAGTCCCCCCGTCGGGCCCTACGGGGGCCCCGGACCGTTGAGAACACTGAGCTTAAGGGTTCAGGTTTACTCCACCCTACTGCAGTTCCGAACAAACTGCCAGGATCACGACCAACTGCGAAGGTGCAACATTCTTGGTGTAGCTGCAGTCTTAAGGTGTCTTTCAAACTGATCGCTGTTCATCTGTCGCCACATCGATCATCCCCTTGATCCCCGTTTGCCACAAGAAGCGTTCCGATTTTTTTGTCCCTACCCGAGTACTTTCGAACTACATGACCAGGGTTCCGAATGGTCGGCGGGAGACTGGACTGGACTAGCTAGTAAGGTCGAAAGTCAAGTCTAGTCCAATGGTGGAAATTAGACCGACTGGACAGTCAGGATTATGGAAACCGACCTGACCAAGACTGGTCTGACCAGGCCTGCCAAGCAATAGGATATGCTATTTTTATCACTATATATTACGTTCAAATAAAGCTTTTCTTAATTAAACTTATTGTTTCCATGAATTAATGGTGGAGATAGTGCCTCGCTTATATTAGGGGTGGTGAAAATAGGTTCTTGAGTATTGAACTATTTTTCGTTCACTAAGTGAGTGATATTACATGACTACATGTAACAATACCCGTATTGGATGCGACTTATCCATCAGGTAATCGTATTTCCACCCCATATTATCCTCTCCAGGATACTCTATCAACTTGTATTGAAGGGCTGTTGATCCATAGCGTGACAAGCGACTTTAAGATCCTACACATACCGGTAAGATGAATCGGAAAACTGGGGGAAGCGAGATCCAGTGGCAAACTTGTGGCAAATATAAAATCTCTATATTTATAGGAGCTCTTCTATGTGATTCTGTTCATTTGACTTACTAGAGGCCTCCCGAAGTCCTCCAGACCAATAATATTCAAGTATTTCTCTCTTGCCACTGGATCTCGCTTCCACCAGTTTTCCGATTCATCCTACGGGTATGTGTAGTATAGCTATACTTCTATTCTTAGCGAGTGTTGGGCTTGGTGCCATTCAGACTCATGCGATCTTTTATAAAGACTGGTCTGGGACCAGTTCAAGCCGGACCGGACCACCCAAGTTAGTCGGGTCCAGTCATCGCCATCACCAGGACTGGCCGGCCCGGTCCCGCCTCCAAGACTTGACCGGTGGGACTATTCGGAACCCTGCACATGACAGTAGCGGACAATTAGTTGGGAGAGATATACTAACCAACAGCTTCAAGAAGGGAATTACTATATTGTCACCAATGGTAGGTTTCTTCTGTGACCCGATCATTAGCCACTGCTCACTCGAAATAGGTTCCATCTCTGTCACTGACGGAGTTCCGCTAATTCGTACAACTTCGTAGTCATCTGGAGCTGATATTGCATCATCCTGTGATGCGGTATGTGAGACGAATCCGACGAGGACAATGACGGCCTCCATACGGATGACAGTACTTCAACTAAAAGTGATGTGTCACCGGTAGAGATTAGGCTCAGGCCTACCTTATCTGTTACTGCCGGTCACAGGCCCGGCTCTTCATCCTCGACTTCGGGGCGGAGATCAAAGCTGGAAATGCCGGGTTCGGAGGAACGTTCATGCCTTCTCTCACCCCGACTCACAAGTCATCTGTTAAATCCCTATCTGCGAAATCGAGGAAATCTACACAAGGCCCCGCACCAAGTCGCACTAGTCTCGAAAAAAACAGCGGGCTCCGGGTTTTCACCGATGCATTACAACCAGCAGGCCAGCACGGCTAGCTCGCTTTGGCAGCTGGATTGGCTTCAAAGCCGTTCCGAGTCACATATTGCTACCGGCATACAAGGAATACTGGAATGATTGTAGCTACAGTAGTTGGATCACGATTCCCCCCACCGATGAGTCCCATGGAAGCATCAATTCCCTACAGAATGGGATCTTGCTCGCGAGCCATCTGCTAGAATCTCTTCCTTTCTATGATCTAACAATTAATCCTGATGTGAGAAGGAGTAGGTATCCAAGTCTTCGTGGCTAACAATAGTGTAGGATAACTACAAAATGTGTTTCTCACCTGATACCCGTTCCTTTCATATGCCTGGTCGTCATCTTGATCAGACATTCCTCAGTAATCCACTCCGGCCGGTCCATGATTTTCTCCGCTCGCACTTTCGCGAGGCAGTGCTCACTAATATGAAGGGGGCTGGAGAGCCTTGGCTTGAGACTGAGTTCCTGCCTAGTGCAGATACCGTGAACGGAGTCACCAGGCAGTATGCTATGGACGGAGTCACCTGTGTATGCTACTGTGACCTTGCTAAGGCCCCCATGCAAGTCAGCGCTTGGAATTGAGAATGACTTACCCTGGCAGGAAGAAAGAAAGTTAACATGAACTGCTGTGTTGATACCATACCGGTATTCGTATGCAACAGTCCGCGCCTCCAAAGAGGTAGTATGTTCACTATCGGGGGTGAGAACAACCAACCACTCAAACCGGAGCCTCACACCAACTCTATTGGTCAACATTATAGACCGACCGTGCCCTGAGCGAGGTGGTGCCCTCAGCGAGGCGCTGCGCTCATAGTCCAATGAGGACTCTTACTAAACACCGGTTCCGCCACAGCAACACTACCATGCCTCGCTGAGGGCATCACCTCGCCCAGGGCACGGCCGGTCTACTGATCCAACCCTTGATGATGCTGTAGAAACAAGACCCCCACTTGTTCCCCCCCACCCTTCCCACCATCCCCGTCCTTCTTTTCAGCTACCCACCTCTATTGCTTATCCCCGTTCACACCCGCGTGCTCAAAACCGCGCTTATCCGTGCGCATTATTGTTATGAGATCCTGATAGGAGAAAGATTGGTGAGACAGATGAAGAAGTACAAAGAAGCGATGGAGGAGAGGTTTGTCTATTCTGCGGATTCGTTCGTGCTTTCTTATCTATTTACCGACGGCCAAACAGACTGTTTAAATACAGAGAACTTTACTACGCGGTTGGTTCTTGCGGAGACATTCTCCGTTACTAACACGCACTGCCTTCCGACCAATTCATCGCCATGCTCCCCGAGCATTTCCGGCGATATCAGCGAATCCTCCAACTAGTATACAAACCAGGTATACTCGCCCCTCCTCCGTGATTGATAATGACTGACAAAGGAACTAATAGATAAGAGTAAGAAAGATAGGAAAGGTATAACAACAAAGTATACATGGGTGCGCAGTGATCGCCGGTGAAATTCAACACGCATGCCCCATCAATCGAATTACTCCTTCATCTTACCTGGCATAAACGGCTACAGCAGGATTCCAGCGACATGCACCTCTCCCTGGAGAGGTAGACTGCTTATCCCACTGCGGAATCTGGGATAACCCCGGTGGGGCGTGCAAGATGTAGTTATCTGTCTAGAATAAATCAGTTACTGCTTGGGGGGGGCGATAAGCGGGAATCACTTTGTGAGCGACGTTCATAATATATTCCAATTCTTCAAAGCTGAAAACATATGCATAACCCATTGCTATCATGCAAGACAAGGAAATGAAAAACAAGCTAACTCCCATGTTGCCCGACAAACACCCAGTAAAGCTCCGCCCTTCTAATCTCGTCTTGGTCGCATGATACCACTGAGGGAGGCATTGGTGAAGCGGTCACTGCCCTTGTCGCAAGTGATGGTTGGAACTGATATTTCCCTGACTGACAATAAGGGCGCTTGATGCTGTTCAATAATGTGAATGTGGTACAAACTATTCGATGTGGATAATACTTCGCAAGTATGAGGGGGGTTGCGAGTCACACTTAGTGAGGAGGTGAAGAAGGGATTGGAAGGAGTTCCAGTTCGTAATTCTTCTAAGCCAGGTGGGTGGTAGCACCTTGTAACATGTGTACATGTTCCGGTAACGGTACACAGGAGTGGGCAGTGCAGGATCTCCTATGTTTAGTTGATTTATATTTGGTTTATTTGATTTGATTTCATCTCCGCGACTGTCTCTGAGCCAGATAGGCTATGCTATTGTATTGCGATGTTTAGTTTGCTTTGTTGGAAGTTTATATTTAGGATTCCGGATATGGAATGGTCATGTAACACTGGTGAAGGCTGAGCTCTTGGTGTTTGTTTCTTTCCATGGTCTTGCAGGATTACAGGATTCCGGTATGTGTGCAGCTACTGGTAATGATCATGATTGCAGGAAGGCTATCGCTCTTGGGTCATGTATTTAAACCAGTCTCCTAGCTAGCAGCAGATTGCAGACTTGGACAGACCTTTGGTGTAAGAATAGACTTGGTTGAACGGCAATCCTTGAGTTCTATTTGTCCTTCAACTATGATCTCTGACACCCGGTCCCTTGAAGCCTCCCTTAGTACCAGCGCTAGCAGGTCTACCGCCGGTCCTACTGTATTTTCGTTAGACATGAATAAACCTATTACATTTTTTTGCCTACAGCAGGTGAAACCCATTTGTTCTCAGGATTGGAAACATCTTGGTAGGATTGATCATCCTTCCACTATCTTGGTAACTAGTTAGAAGTAGGAGTGGCAGAGAAAGGAACTCCCAGCTCAGGTGTCATATTCACAATAGCAGAACGCACAGGCAGAAGCGTTACCAGTTGCCGTAGGGCCTACAATCATGCTTCAGCAGAGCCCACAGACCATACCCCAGAACCAACCACACAGGAACCAACCCCTGGGCCCACGCTAGGCTCAGCAGATACACGAGCAAGAACTAGTCACATCCTTCCATGAGATCTAGACACAGATTCAGACGAAGACCACGATGTCTCAGCTGAGGAACTCATTCACCGAGAAGCCCGGCAGCGTGAGCAAAGAGCAGGTGCAAGAGCAGCGGCCCAGCAAACTTCGGAAACTGATCGCCTACCAGAACGCCCCACTACAATCAGGTGGCGAGCACCCAGGGTTCTAGGAGCCTTTGGAAGTCAGACACCAACAGGAGTGCCTTCGCGAGAGCATAGAGACCAACCGCTACCTGGTGCATTCATCCCAGACACACCACAAGGACCCTCAAGATCCAGGAGCGCCACAGAGCACCCTGAACGACCAGACCCACCACCCCCACCGCCAGAGACACCTAGAGGCACCAGGGCAGACCCAGGGCCGGCCAGGTTGCCCCCTCCTAAGGTCCCTAAACCACCCATGTTTAGCGGTGAAGGAGAAGATAGAGTTCCTTACGGGGCGGGGCGGGGCGGGTTTTCACTGGCCAGGCCCCGCCCTTACAACGGGCAGGGGGGGTTATTTTGGGGGTGATCCCCCCCCCGCCACCGTCCGGGGCAAGTCCCCGCGCATTCCTTGGATGGGGCCCCGTTTCTCCCCACCTGTTTTAACGGGGACCTGTCTGGGGAACGGGCGGGGCCAGGGGGCAGGGGCAGGGAACCATAAAATAACACGCCCCGCCCCGGGCCGTTCAGCGGGGCAGGGCGGGGACTTGGGCCGGGGGCCCGCCTTTTTCGGGGCCCCGGAGGCCCCGTAACGAACACTAGGAGAAGACCTCTAACCAGACAAACTCAAGCGCGGGCTTAGAACAGTAAAGAAGTACCTAGCCAGATCATGACTGAAAGATGACTGCCTTGGCGTGGCGGACTACTATGACTTTTACACAAAAGGGAAAGCAAACAACGCATTCCAGACACTAGAGAGAGAGGAAGAGAACCTCACTCTAGCGGAACTGACACAGCGCTTTCAGCAACTATTTGAAGCCTCTACAAACACTAATGACACCTGTCACAAAGGGCAGAATGTCCGCCAGACAGCAGGTGGACAGCCAGCACACATAACCAGGATAGCTGGGGAGCTAGCGGACCACAAAGGATCCCTTCAAGCTGCATCGATCTCGGACTATGCACAGAAGCAATGATTTCTCGATGCTATGGACTCTAGACTACCCGGCCATGTTGAGCCCCAGCTCAGACCAGAAGATACCTGGGACAAGATGGTGGCAGTGGCAGAACGCTATAACGCCAGCATGTATCGAATTGGCAGCATCAGCAAAAATTAATCCTGCGTCTGAGGCGCGGGCGGCATGTCCGGACGCCTCCGACGTCCTTTTTCCGGCCTCTCCGTAACCAGCGTCCAGACGCCATTCCCAACGCCGATTGCGTCCTGACGTGACGTCGGACCTTACCCACACCCTGCCGCCACCCCACATCTCCTGCTCTTCTCCCCCCCCTCATCTCATGTCCTGACGTCTCTTTTCCTGCCTCGCATCACCGCAGCATCCGGACGCCTCCCCAAGGTACCCCCTTTTCCTTCTGCTTCCGGGCCTGCTCATAACAACTTGCCGCCGATATCACACTAGTCATTCCTGCCGGTGTGCCTCCTATTACTACTACTATCATGCATAATTTGTTTGTTTCTAGATGTTTCTATTCCTCTATGTCTATATCTCTACTATATACTTGTCCATTATACACGTTGATCGTCTAGTCGTGATCGTGACGCTTCATCTCCGTCCGGGAGCGATGTAGCCCTCATCCAGGCTACGTCGCTCCCCGAGTTTATTTTATTATACAAGCCCCCTCTGTGATCCTAATAGATCTCGTTAAACGTGCGTAAATCGATCCGACTGTTGACAAGCCAGCACCACTCTGTCTCCGGTATCAGATGCGCCAGGCCTATGATCGTCCGATATCCACAATTGTGAGCTCTGGGGTAACGTCTCTGAGATGAACGGTTACCAGACCGTGTACGTCCGACGGTCGTCCGGCGTCTACCAGGCTCATCAATTGAACCCCGGCGAGGCAATAGACTGTATCCTGCTGCATATAGCCCGACCGGATTTTGAACACAGCTATGAGCCTTGCCGGCAGACTACGCCTGAGCGCACCATACATATTCTCCCCACCAGCCTGTATCCAAAAGCAATCGTTCCGACTGGTCTAGTTACGGAAGAGTCGAGCACCCGTGCATCGGACCCTGGGTATGTCGTAAAAACCTAACTCGTGGAACGCAAGAACCAGGATCTCCAGTTGCGTCAGTAGTTCGACCGGCAAAGCGGGAAGTATCGCCGGATTTTCCGGCAGTCGGTGCTCGGGAGGCAGGCTCAGTCGGCTATATCGTATCAATTCCCGACAAATCGTCTCCGGGGATATATCGCATGCTCTGCCAAAATCAACGACGTCGTGGATATTATCACGATGTCCCTTCAGAATCCTCCGATGGGGTGGTGGGGTAGGCGCGGGCCTGGTCTTCTCTAAATGTTCTACTACCTCAGTTGGTAAATCAGCTCCTGCACGTTGAAGGAATTCCAAGTTCAAAATTCTCATGTGGATCGCATGTTGTCGACCGTAGCTGCTTAGTA
>Ga0307517_10011453_pt1 | contig 12286 bp, 11 predicted proteins | sample 23_EM_MG_FD_194515 | JGI IMG/M metagenome (GOLD analysis project Ga0307517, IMG submission 194515) | Populus trichocarpa ectomycorrhiza microbial communities from riparian zone in the Pacific Northwest, United States - 23_EM | ecosystem: Host-associated > Plants > Roots > Unclassified | place...
CCGTGAACGAAGCGAGAAGCTTTCCGACCGTGCAAAATGCTAAGCGAGGTGCAAAGCAAGTGCGGGGTAAGGGGGAGAACCGAACTTCATGAGCGGGTGTCAACGATGAACAGGAACGAGAACCCCATGGAGGGGAGGCATGCGTGCCTCAGGAGAGGAGGGTAGATGGCTTAACGTCAACCCCTAGGCAGTAGCCATGATGGGGGAAGAGAGGTGGGTGGGGGAAAGTGACGATGATTTCCCCTGGTGTTGAGATTTCAATCGCCGGAGGTGGAGGAGAGATGGTTCGTGGCCTATCTCTTGGTCCGAACCAAGCCCCTTATATAGGCATCTTCCCACAACCCTAACCCTGATGACTCATCACCTTATGGTTACATACTTCTATGGCTCATAGTGAGTCATAGCGTGAAATCCATCAGCTGCCTCGCATGAGTCACTGCGCAACATAATGTTAACCCATCAAAACCCTTAAACTCAGTCATGCGCTCAAATGAGTCACATGTGTGAAACCCATGACTGATAATCTGAGTCATGTGTGAAAGTCATTACATCATATGACGTCACTCTTGTGAGTCATGAAACCATCAACCCCTCATAATATAACGATAACTTGCAAGTGCACAATCATCTGTAAACTATGACCCAAATGATGTCATAGTGCAAAACCGCACATAACTTGTGACTAATAAGTATTAGCCATGTGAAATCTGCCTTGCTTAGTCTTAATTTGTGACACCTGCCTTGAGTTTCTTCCAAACACACCGTTAGACCTAATATTGTAATAAGCCCAAATGAGGGACACTATGGGGTAAGTTAACAATATGTGTAATCACTACTGTTGTCCATGATCGGTCTGTACTCCTGGCCTGGCTGGCACCCCTTGAGCCCAGACTACTCCATTCATTCAAGAGCGCAGCACTCACTTGGACAATATTGTCGAATAGCTTTTGCAACATACAAAAATCAAAAGCTTGGATGACTGGAGTCTTAAAGGTAAAGACCAAAAGGTCGGCTTACATTCCTGTCGCAGTCCAGAGGTCAACATGATGTTCCCTCCATTTCATGCCAAGAAAGGTGTTTGGTATAATGGAACAGCTTTCAGAGCAAATAACACAGGCTTCTCCAGAGCTGGGCATGGCTATTTGTGGGTGGAGGCCACAACTCTGGGATATTGGGAGGATGCTAGAGAAAATCAAGTCTTTAATGCTTATGTTTATATTGTTTGACACTCTAGGCAGATGCACGATTACATATTAAGTCAAGCTTGCTAATTAGCTATAATAAATAATCTAAATGTCGCCACACACGGCAACCTTCAGGTTGATTCTTATATACCCTCATATTTATTATACGATAGACAAGCACATTGCTGGTCAATACCAGGTGTATCTGCAAGCTCCAGCAAAGTCTATATCATCAAATTACTTTATCTTAGATTAGATCCAGATGAAACCCAAGGCCTTATTAATGTAAGTCTAAAGTATGACATTCTGCAGAATTCTCACACTATGTAGAAATAGCATGCAGGTGCCATAGTAATAAGAACTCAGCTACACACAATTGGCTAATAGATATTCATCTAACTTTCCACTTGCATGGCTCAACAGTAATTCAATATTACATGAATTATGAATTAAGAGAAGGAGTGAAAAGCTGGACAGAATAACAAAGGAAGTGGAGTGGAAAATGTTCATGATGGGATAATCAAACAGATAAAGGTGCAAGGTGAGGGCAAATAGAAACTCAGGATGATAGTATTGATATGGGTTAGCCATGCTGAATGCCCATTGTGCGAAGGCAAGGTGAGCCATATCCTTGTAGTTACGGTTGTCTCCACCAATTTAGATATCACCCACATCTCTTTAAAGTTCATGTTGGTAAGCTGCTCTCAATCGCTTTTACCGCTAATAAGGATGTATCAACTTGAAGATTGATTTACATTACCTACCCTGAGTATTTTTCTTCTCGGCTCAACACATTCAGCAAACATCACTTGGCAATAGAGGAATCCTGCTTGGCATATTTAACTTTCCTATAGGTCAAAGCCCTTTTGACTCTCCCTTCTCCTTATACAACAAGTGCACTCTTTCTAGCCTATTATTCCGGATACTAGAGTGTTTAGGCCAAACAGGATGTCTCTGACTGCCAAAGATGCCTTCTGCTGGAGCTATTGACACGGGCACCTACAGAATTCACGGTATTTTCCGGTGGTTACGCTTAGTATACCCAGGCTGGCCATGCATGGGCAAGTGTTTGTGTTTTGACCAGATGTCGTTCCTATGGAGGGGACCTTTACCGACTTCTGTGACAATCTAAACTTTCTTCTTGGCCTCTACAGTTTCAAGATTGTGACCGCACTACCATAGGTCAGAATTAAGTTCACGGCAACCAGGAGAGACTATAGTAGTGTTGCTTGTTGGCAGAATATTTATTGAGGGGGATCCGGGGACATCGGATTCTGCTGACACGAGTGGAGCCTAGCCAATTGTATTAGATCCTGTTCTAAATCAAGCCCTATTTCGTTACCTGGTTTTGTGGGGTAATTGGCAGTACACCAGGTGAATGTTGAAAAACTGCGAACTTCTCCCCTGCTAAACCTAACTTAGTGAATCTTCGTGGTGGCTACTAAATGACATGGAAACCCTTATTGGTTGACATCAGCCGTGACCTAGAGGGCAGCCGTGCCGTTAGCACCCGAAACCTCTCGGTGAAGACAGTCCGCAGGGTTCGGAATAGTCCGACCGGTCAAGTCTTGGAGGCCAGACCGGGCTGGCCAGTCTTGGTAATAGCGATGACTAGACCCGACTAACTTGCGTGGTCCGGTCCGGTTTGAACTGGTCCCAAACCAGTCTTTATAAAAAGATCGCATCAGTCTGAATTGCACCAAGCCCAACACTCCCTAAGCATAGAAGTATAGCTATACTAGGATCTTAAAATCGCTTGTCATGCTATGAATCAACAGCCCCTCAATACAAGTTGATAGAATATCCTGGAGAGGATAATATGCGGTGGAAATACAATTACCTGATTGATAAGTTGCATCCAATACAGGTATTGTTGCATGTGGTCATGTAATATCACTCACTTAGTGAACCAAAAATAGTTCAATACTCGAGAACCTATCTTCGCCTCCCCTAATCTAAGCGAGGCTCTATCTCCACGATGTGATTCATGGAAACAATAAGTTTAATGAAGAAAAGCTTTATTTGAACGTAATAATAGTGATAAAAATAGCATATCCTATTGCTTGGCAGGCCTGGTCAGACTAGTGTTGGTCAAGTCGGTTTCCATAATCCTGACTGTCTAGTCAGTCTAATTTCCACCATTGGACTACACTTGACTTTCGACCTGACTAGCTAGTCCAGTTTAGTCTTCCACAGACCATTCGGAACCCTGACAGTCCGCCGTAATTCCTTGTAACTGGTTGCTAAAGAAGACATCTACTTCAAGAGGATTAGCTTCCCTACACCAATGTTGGCGAGCCTTGTGCCGTTGTCTATCACCCACCCATCCCTTAGCCTGCTTCCAAAGCACTCGTTTTCTTCCGCTCCTAACTCTCAAAGGATTATCCTCAGCTAGGCAAAAGTCAAGATTTTTTCATTAGCAATGTCAGCCTTCAGTGGCTGAGCTTATTCCTTCAGTAGACTATATTCGAACTAATTTGGATAGTGATCTTGTTTACCTTTCGGCTAAAAGTGTTGGAGAATTCTGATTTTAGGCTGCTCACCACATACATACTTTCGTTCCTGCATAAAGCAAAACACATTTACGCTATTGTTAACACAATGGTTCCTTCGCTAGGGTTCCACCATTGTTAGCTTCTTACGATCGAATGTCACCACCTTGCATACGTGATGCTACACGATCAAACACCGATCGCTGGACGACGAAACACGAACGACAGTCAATAGCCGAACATCTATGATACCTGCGGCCATCACCCGATCTGAGGCATCTAGCATAACTGCACCCGCGGCTAAATAGCTCTTACCTCGGATCTCTGTTCGCGAAGCGAAACAGAAGGACGACCGACACATCGAAAGTGAGAGAAGAATCCGGCATGCGCAGGAAGTATGCCGGGGAGGAAGGTACTCTGCAGATAAGGATATAAGGCAGCCTGTTCTTCCCTTTGTTCGTTTTAGTTAGTTCATCTCATACTCATCACATCTTTCTCTCACGGTTCTACGGTCTGGTCTTGTCTTGTCAAAGTCATTCGTTCTCGAATACGATCTCCTTACTCTTTATTGTTCTCTGATATCTTTTGTCTATTATCGTTGTTCGTATCAATACAAGTTTTGTGCCGTTCGGTAACTTAGGATTGGATCCACTGCGCCTAACCACCCAAGTAATTGTTCAAAAAAAAGTGAGCGAAATTCGGTGCTGTCGTTTTTCCTTTCCTCTGAAGGCGTTCTTTGGATGGGAAATAAGAACTTCCAAAGCAAAGCAAATCGTCTTCTCTCATCTCGATTCCAGAGTCAAGGTCAAGCGGGACAAAAATCAATGAATACAATGATGAAAACTTGGAGGAGAAGGGGGGGTTGCGGATGGTTGACTTTCCTCGCTTCCTTTTCTCCTTAAATACATCCTGTTCTATGAAACTAAGCTAACCTAATACCGGTACCAAACATTGACGATGTTTCCTGAACTCCCGCGTAGTTTCTGCCATGTGTATCTACGTGACTAACAGTACAGACGAACGGATATTCATTGAAGTCCTGAAACCTACTATCACCCACATCGCGTATTACGAAGAGCTTAGAGAGACAAACGTGGTCACCTAGTTCTCGTTCCCTGGAGAGCGGTTTTCAAGTTCAAAGTGATCACGATCATGGTTGGAAAATATGCGCTTCCATGAACGGGAGTTCCAGTGCATACTGGATATATACCTATTGCTCACCCTCTTAAGATTTCCTACTTCCTATTGCTAACATTATCATGATAATTCAGAATGGCCTGGCAAGAGCGTCATAAGCAGCAGATATCCACCAGTCGCTCGCCCCAATAAGGGATGGATGGAAGTCGACAACCCAAGCATTGCAGCCATTGTTCCATTGGCGGGACGCAAGGACCAACATTGTGTCGGGCGATTTACAAGGCTCATTGATGATCCTCTCCTATGTTCTTGACCGGCTTAAGTGTCCCCACCATCCTCGACACGAATTACCGACTTCAGGTCTATATACAACGCATGGAGTTAGTAAGCACCTCACCCAAGCGCCACAAGTGCTGGTTCGTCCGACAATACCGGTACTATGTTGGTTTTTGCTACTCCATAAAAGCCCACCACTTTGGCATACACAAGTCCGGGTATATATTGTGCTGCCTGAACTTCAGCCTTCAGCGGCCAAATGATACCCTTCAAATGCACTTACACCCCAACTAACAAAATATGTGTACCCTGACAGGAAACCCTTCTACTCGACCACATCGTACTCGACAAACCATCAGTTCTAATCCCTGTCAGATTGGTCCTGATGGGTCCCCCACTACCTTATTCAGGATAACCTTACTCAAGCTCTCGGTTTAAGGCAACGAAGGACCTCTTATCGTATCCCTCCGTCAGAACATCGCTCGTGCTTTCTGTCCCACTCCGCACCCTCAGGCGCAAGGAACACACCCAAGATGCCCAGGACTTTCTCATTGTCGTCTCCGGGTGGCCACACCGCATTTGGGCCTGGGCCGGAAGCGCGTGCTCCTACAACCCACTCGTCGAGAAGATTAAACGATTCCATAGTGCGAATGGTAGCCCCCGAGATGCCATTCATTTAGAATATTGATGGTGTGGCATACGACGAACGGCACAGAACTTGTTTGACCCCATGGCATGGGCGGCAAACTGTTCAAAGTCCATATTCTTGATAGCAGTCTTCATGGCTTCAATGCTCTTGGGAACAACATGTAGACAACGATAGGCGAAGAGTGAAGAGGTATTACCAATAGGTTGCATACTAGTAATAGAAGCAACTAGATGGTTCGGAGCTGACCCGACAAGAATAATGGCTTTCATAGTGCTCCAGTGAGATACGGGTGCCACTTCCATCATGTACTAATTGCTCTCATCTACCGGCGGTCCCATCTCCCACGCCACATATCCACTAAACAGTGATTTGCATACCTACCAAGACCCCTGCCTTACGATGTTAGACATCATACTAGGTGACTCAGGCAGCTCAAACAAATTCACAATTCCTAGAACAAAGGGTCGATTTAAAAAATTGGTTGGAAGATTCTGTAGGTGCAGGAGGATTGTTAAAGAAAAGTGCTCTATCATGGGAAGCATATAAGGAAGCTGGTTCTTCAATTTTATTCTTTTGTCTTTGTCCATCCCATATCCAGTTTCCTTCCGCTTCATTTCCTATCTGTATCATTCACTAGCATGCATTTATTAGTCTTCTGTTATCATCCACATTGGTCCCGCTCAGGAGCTGTCTATGATTAGATTTGTTCGTACAAAGAAAAGCCTTGTATCATTTACTCGTGAGTGATGGGATCCGGTGGGCCCGGCCACCCCTATTGTGGTTTAAGAGAACCTACTTGATCATCATCGGCAATAGTAAATTGATCCTGAAACCCAAGGGGATAAGACAGAAGCATTTTCCGGAGACTGGTTGGAAGAGGCAGCAGATAAGAAGCATAAGGATCACAGAAATATCAAGGGTCCATTTATTCGAGTCGTGAGCTCCCCACCCATCTCCCATGTGGGTAATCACTGTTTCAGTTGAGTAGAGATTTTTGAAACGATTGAGACAATGGTATACAAACGAAAAAAAACCAGATACCAGCCTTCCCAAACTTCCCCCATGTACCTCCACTCCGCACATGACTGAAGCCAGCCACGCCTCACAGGTCCGTCTGCCACACAGTCCATTTTCAAGTCCGGTCTCCTACTCTATAAGGCTTAAGTGGCTCATATAATCAGGTTTAACAGCAATTTAAACCAAGAGCGACCATCGGTTGACTTACAGTATTCACATCGATAGGACCGGGTCCTATTTCGGAGGATCCCAAATATCATTATAATACTCACGGAGATCCTGTGCAGTGAAGGTGAAATTCTTTTCACTTTTGGCTGCAACTGGCTCGCGAAGGAAAATTTTCTCGAACTCGATCTCCAAGGTACCACCAATGGTAGAATGTGCATTGATGAGGATGGTGTCTTTGATTTTCGGTATGATGATAATAGGATGAGCGTGCGCTTCGCTCACCAGTGGATTTGCCACCGTTTCTGGCTCCCAATGCTGGATACCGATTGTTCTGGCTAGCTTGGACACAAAGAAGAGAAGGACAGTATTCACTTGTCCCAAAGAGCTTTCCAGCCACCAGTGACCATCCACTTTCAAGCGCGGAGCTGATTGCGAGACACCACACTCAAACACAATGGTTGGCCAATCAGTTTTGAAATCGCGTGTGGCCCGAGGTGTATAGGCGGTATCGGCTTGTTTTCGGCTTGAAGTTCCCTGATAGGTGGCACCACCTGTATCAGCAAGAGCACGTCCCAAATGCATCGCGAAGGCCTTTCTCATGAAGGTGTGCCCGAAATTCCGGTGAGCCACTTCGTGGATCCTGCCGATCATAATTCTGACAATCAATGTTTTTGGATCGTTGAGGTAGAGGTACCGGAGTCCTTTGTAGTGGGTATTGCGAACCTGCTCGAGCTTATAAAGCTCCTCTTGTGTCACATGGGAAAAAACCATGTACTGGCTTAGTGATTCGTCAGCGTTATCAGAATGTAATTTGCTGGCTTGTGAATCAATAGCCCTGGTGAATGAGTGCACATTGCAATATTCGTGGTGTTCTACACCTTGTAACCCTTCGGTTAGATAGTAATGCATGTTGTGTAGTCCACTAAGGGTTCTTGTTTGATAGGCGGAGGGGATTGGATGGAGACTGAATCGCCCGGTATGCATAGTGAGCCTTCTTCCCCCTACCCGGCGGTAGATATTCAAGAACATGGTTTTGCTTGCGTGATATCAGTACCAACAGCTGTTGGTTGTGGTGCTTTAATGTTGTGAGAGGCAGGAGTGGTAATTGCTGGAGCGACAAAGTGTTTCCGGTAGGCTTTTCAATTCAGCTTAGTGCTTTTGGTCACGTGGCATTATCCTGGTTTACCATACTAACACAATTTACCGGCCGCACATCACACGGGTATAACCCCCACATTGTTGTGCAGATTTCACACCTTTTTACCGTGGTTAATGGCTTAGATTAACTCCAGATCTACTGCCGCATCTCGCTGTCCCGGACTTCGCTCTACCGGATGCTTCACTGTCCCGGAAAGCTTTTAGGGATTTATTCTGGCTACATAAAAATACACCTCACTGTCCCGGATTTTGCATGTCTCCGGACCGGATGGAAATTTGACACATAGTGAGAAGACTCACTTGAGACACAGACCTTACTCGGAGAGGCAACTCCAACGTCCAAGCGAGATTCCCAATTATTTCGATTTTTACAGTACGATAAAAGGTTTAGATAGGAAAGTCACTAAAACTCCGAAATCATGAAACCTGTCACCGTAGACTTTTATATGGGAGATCAACTTCTTTTATTGGCTAGGTCAGCCTTCCGTGAGTGAGCTTATTCCTTTAGTGGGCGATTTCCGAACTAATTAGGATAGCGATCCTGTCTATCACTGCTGTAAATGTTAGTGAAATTCGGTACAGACAAAGGGACATTCATTGAAGTTCTGAAACCTACCGCCACCCACAACGGGCATTACAGAGAGCTCAGAGGGCACAAGCATGGTCACCCAGTTCTCGTTCCTTGGAGAGTGTTTTTAACGTTCTATGCGATCACGATCGTGGTTGGAAATATGCGCTTCCATGGACGGGAGTTCCAGTGCATACTGGATATATAATTATTGCTCGCCCCCTTAAGATTTCTTGCTTCCTATTGCCGACATTATCATGATAAATAAAGAATGGCCTGGCAAGAACGTCATAAGCAGCATCTACCCACCAGTGGCTAGCCCCAAGAAGGAAATGGATGGAGGTCGACAAAGCAGAAAAGCGATTTGCATGCCCACCAAGACTCCTGCCCTAAGATGTTAGACATCATATTCAGTGACTCAGGCAGTTCAAACAATTTCACAATAACCAAAAACTAAGACTGCATTAAAGAATTGGTCGGAAGATTCTCTAGGTGCAGGAAGGTTATGAAGGAAAGCACTTCTCTCACGGGAAGCATATAAGGAAGCTGGTTCTTCTATTTTATTCTTTTGACTTTGTCCATCACACATCCATCTTTCTTCAGCTTCATTTTCTATCTCATTTGCTATCTCTATGAGTCATTCGTTTCTTAGTCTTCTGTTATCATCAACTTTGTTCCCTCTCAAAAGCTGTCCATCATTATATTTGTTGGTACAAATAAAAGTCTTGTATTGTTCAGTCATGAGGGAAAGGATCTGGGCCTGCCACCCCGATTGTTGTTTAGGAGAATCTAGTCGATGATCGCCGACAATAGTAAACCGATCTGATAACCCAAGAGGATAAGAGAAAAACCTTTTCCGGAGTGTCACGGGAGGGAGCAGATAAGAAGCATAATGATCAAAGAAAATCAGGGGTCCACTTATTCCACCGGCAAGCTCCCCACCGATCTCCCTCACGGCTAATGACAGTTTCAGTTGAGTAGAGATTTTTGAAACAATGGAGACAATGGTATAAAAATGAAAAATGAAACCAGATACTGCCTTCTCAAACTTCCCACTGTGCCTGCACTTCCCGCATGAACCATACCATCCACCCCTCACAAGTCCGTCTAATACACAGTCCATCCACGAGTCGCATTACCCACTCTACTGGTTAACGGCTCATAGAATCAGCTATAAAGGCAATTTCAAGCAGAAGGTGGACAAGGTTGACTTACAGTATTCACATCGTGAGCTTCACTTATTGCGCAGCGCGCCAGACACCATCATAATAGTCTCTGAGCTTGGCCAATCGTTTGTCCGAGGGCGTGCGGACCAAGGTTTGAATGCCGCATCGGCTTCTTTTCGGCTTGAGATGCCCCGATACTTTGTACCACGGACACCAACAAGAGCATGCTCGAGACACATCCCTCGGGCCTTCCTCAAGAAAGCCTGCTCGAAGCCCCAGGTAGCTAATTCGTGGGCTATTCCGGACATGATTTTGACAATCAATGCTTTTGGATCATTGAGGTAAAGGAAGCGGAGTCGTTTGTAGTGGGTATCGCGGACATGCTCGATCTTATAAAGGTCCTCTTGCGTCACATGGGAAAAGACCATGTACTGGCTCGGTGATTCGTCAGCGTTACCAGGATATAATTGGCTAGCTTGTGAATCAATAGCCCTTGTGAATGATTGCATATCGCGATATTCCTGGTGTTCTACACCCTCTAAACCTTCGGTAAGATAGTAATGCATGTCGGGTAGTCGACTCAGGGATCGTGTTTGATAGGCGGAAGGGATTGGCGGGAGCCTCAATCGCTTGGTGAGCATGGCGAGCTTTCTTACCCCCACCCGGCGGTAGATATTAAAGAATGTCATTTTGCTTGCGTGGTATCAGTACCAGCCACTGTTGGTTGTGGTGCTTTAGTGTTGTGAGAGGCAGGAGTGGTAATTGAAGCAAGAGTTGCAGGTCGGCTTTTCAATTCAGCTAAGTGCTTTTAGTCACGTGGGATTACCCTGATTTACCATACTAACACAATTTACTGGCCACACATCACAGGGGTATAACGCCCACATTCAAGTTGCTTTGCAGATTTCGCATCTTTTTAGCATGGTTAATGGCTTAGATTAACTCCAGATCTATACGAAACGTAGCATGGCTGAGGAGCTCTTGCTGTGACTCACATGTACACGACGCCACAGTTGAGCCATCCCAATATCGGAATATTACTAGGAACTAGGTACTAGTACAAGTGTCCAGCATACAGTGATCACACACGCTACTTTGTGATCTCACCAGTTTTTAAACCTTTTTGCTGGTAAGCCACTTTGGTGTGTGTGAAGACTTTATGCAGGATCCTGGTAGCAACATATGCAGCCCAAGATATTAGGAAAATCTATAAATTCTCTCCGAACGCACAGGACGTTGAGTAGGTCCTACAAGACCAAAAGGGGGTATCCGCGCAGGTACAATACAAGGTTTAGATAGGAACGGCATCAAAACTCAGAAGTCATGAGGCCCGCCACCGTAGACCTTTGCATGGTATCATCAAAAACAGCTATTCAAGTCTTAACCTACAGACCTCCCCACCATGCTCATCTTATTGGCCTTAGTGATGCCTAACAAAGACCATTATGGCTTGACGCGAGTGCAGTATCCTAATCCAGTTTCGTGGTGTAGTCGATTATTACACCAGTCTCGCATACTAGTGGTCTCTGGTTCGAGCCTGACTGAAATCATTTACTTTTTCTCACTTGTCGCAATTCTTTTTATCCTTCTTCATTCCCAACGCCATCTATTTCATTGGCTCTATCGGCTGCTTGTCGATTTGTCTACTCTGTCCAAGCTAGCGGCAGGAAGGGGGGGAATTATTTGCCCAGCTTACGATCGATTATCACAATTCTTTGACCGGCATGAACCGTTCGAACTGCATTTTATGCACTTCTCTCATTTATAAATGTATGGTGTATCGCAATGCCGCGCAGGATTTTCACTTAGTTGGTTTATTTTAAGTAGTGAATTTCCCGGCTCTTTGGGATGGCTGTTCCCGCGCCACCTCCGCTCTAATTTGAGGGGTGCGTTCGTTTCTTTACTTGTTTCGTTTGGTTGATTTCTGGGGTATGTTGGACTTGGGTTATTGGTTGTATATCATGAGTTTATTGTGCAGGTAGGCAGAGTTAGTTGCCAGCTGTATGAAAGGGTTTCCAGACCGAGGGGAGTGGTCGTTCATTGGTTTGTTCATTGCACCACGGATCTGCTTATTGTGAGCGCGAGAGTACGACGGGCGTGCCCTTTGAAGCCTTTGACGCTGCTCGCCATGCTTAACTTACTGTGTGCGCGCATAGCTTTGTCGTTTAGACGAACGTTTCAGATTACGCTTAGGATCGATGCGGCGTCGGAAGCAATACGGCATGAAAGAGTCGGCCTTTACTGTCAGCCAGTTTAGTTAGTTGAACGTTGCGAGAGTCGTGAGCGTGAGAGCGTGAGCGAGCAGTTGAATGAAAAGAGGTTCTCCACTCCGAAGTTGTGCGTTCAGGGTTCTCAATGGTCCGACCGGTCAAGTCTCAGAGGTAGGACCACTTGGTCAGTCTAAATGGATGTCCGAGACCGGACTTGACTAAAATATGTGGTCACGACTGGTCTGGATTAGTCCCCGACCA
>Ga0307517_10011454_pt1 | contig 12286 bp, 14 predicted proteins | sample 23_EM_MG_FD_194515 | JGI IMG/M metagenome (GOLD analysis project Ga0307517, IMG submission 194515) | Populus trichocarpa ectomycorrhiza microbial communities from riparian zone in the Pacific Northwest, United States - 23_EM | ecosystem: Host-associated > Plants > Roots > Unclassified | place...
GCGATCTAGGAGGCCTGTGGGGTCTTGGACATGGGCTGAATTTGGAGTTCAGTTTGAGAACTAGTTTTATTCATCATATCATCGGAAGATGAAGGAGCAGGAGTTTCTAGCTTTGAGGCAGGAGGGTATGACAATACTTGAGTATGAAAAGAGATTTCATGATCTCTCTATGTTTGCTCCATAGTTTGTTCCCACCGAAAATACATGATTGACAGACTGCGGGATGAATTACGCCATGATTTAAGACATGGCTTAATAACACTTAAATTTGGGATAACTAGATAACTTATAGAGGCAAAACAGGCTCTTAAGATATGTATAGTTGAAGGGTAGCAAAGTCAGGTAGAGGTGGGTAAAAGAAAGGATATCAATTTTTCCTCAAATAGACCTTTCCATTCTAAAAAACGTAAGGGATAGTTCATCTAGTTTAAGAGGAAGAGAGGAGCAGTGTCTAGGCCTATTCAGAGTACTAGTGTTGGGACTGCTAGTAGACAACCACCTTCTTAGGGAGGCTCTGTTGGAGGGGCATTAGGACTAAATACATTATCTTATCCTTATTGTGTCCGATGTGAGCAGAGACATCTGAGGGATTGTTTAGTGTCACCAGGACAATGCTATATTTGCAGAGCTGAGGGGCATAGATGGCGTGATTGCTTTTATTTAGGCAAAGGATGTTACTACCGTGAAGGATAGGGATATATCTGTAGGGATTGTCCACGGAGAGCTGAGTTCATATAAGGATAGAGGCAACAAACCCCAAGCCAGCAGCAATCTATCACTATGGATAAATTGGGTAGACTAGCACAGTCAATGGCAAGTGGAAATAGAGACGCCTAGGGTGCAGGGTGACAGGACCCAAGGTAGAGTATTTCATATGACACAAGAGGAGGTCAGAGTTACCCCAAACATAGTAACAGGTACTTTATAGTTAAACTCATTGTATGTACATGCATTGATTGATCCTAGGGCTACACTTTCATTTGTGGCTAATAAAATTATGGAAAAAATAGGAAAAAGACCTAGCAGGGTAAAAAAAGGATTTACGATAAGTACTCCTCTATGTGAAGTTATAGTCATTAATATATCTACAAGGGAGTTGGGATTAGTATAGATGGGCTCGAGTTGGGAGTAGATTTAATTTCCCTAAAATTACAGGATTTTGAAGTGATACTAGGTATGGATTGGTTAAGTTTATATAAGGCTCAAATGGACTGTTTCATGAAAACGGTGACTCTCCAAGGACCGAATGAGAGGAGAGTGATATTAGAGGGAAAAGAAATGTTATACCGAATTGCATCATCTCAGTTATGACTGCAAGAAAGATGGTTAAAAGGGATGTGAAGCTTACATTGCCTATGTGTTGGATTCGAAGGACAAAATTAGAGAGTTGACAAACATCCTTATAGTGAGAGAATTTCTAGACATGTTCCCAGATGAATTACCGAGGTTACCACCAAATAGGGAAGTGGAAGTTTCCATTGATGTACTACCCAAGACAACACCTGTTGCTTAATCACCATATAGAATGACGCTTGTCGAATTAGCCGAGTTGAAGATTCAGCTATAAGAATTACTGGATAAAGGATTTATCCGTCCAAGTAATTCACCTTGGGGAGCTTCAATATTATTTGTGAAGAAAAAAGATGGGATTCTTAGACTCTGTATTGATTATAGACAATTAAACAGAGTAACAGTAAAAAATAAATATCCACTCCCACAGATAGATGATTTGTTTGATCAACTTAAGGGAGCTAAGGTATTTTCGAAGATAGATCTCAGATCCGAGTATTATCAATTAAGAATAAAGGAACAAGATATAGCAAAGACTGCATTTATGACTCGGTATGGGCATTAGAGTTTCTTGTAATGCCATTTGGGTTAACAAATACACCAGCAGTGTTTATGGACTTAATGAATCGGGTTTTTTGACCTTATCTAGATAAATTTATGGTAGTGTTCATATATGACATCTTGGTCTATTCCAATTCGTATTTGGAACATGAACAACATTTGAGACCAATGTTATCAACCTTAAGGGAGTATCAATTGTATGCCAAATTAAGTAAGTGTGAGTTGTGGTTGAAAGTAGTTTTTCTAGGATATGTTATATTGGTTGAAGGAATACTAGTAGATCCTAGAAAGGTTGAAGCGGTATTGAAATGGGAGAGACCTATGAATGTGACTAAGATTCATAGTTTTCTTGGATTGACAAGATATTACAGGAGATTTATTGAAGAGTTATCCACTATAGCTATCCCAATGACTCGAATGACGCGAAGAAAGACAAAATGAGAATGGATCGATGAGTGTGAACAAAGTTTTCAGGAGCTGAAAAAGAGACTAACAACAACACTTGTGTTAGCCCTTCCAGACTGAAGGATTTGTAGTTTATAGTGATGCTTCAAGTAAAGGATTGGGTTGTGTTTTGATGCAGCACGGTAAGGTAATTACCTATGCCTCTAGACAACTGAAAACTCATGAGATTAATTATCCAATGCATGATTTAGAATTGGTAGTTGTTGTATTTGCTCTTAGAGTATGGTGGCATTTTTTGTATGGATCCCGAGTTCAAATATTTACCAATCATAAGAGTTTGAGGTATCTGTTGACGCAAAATGAATTGAATATGTGACAAAGACATTGGGTAGAGTTAATTAAGGATTATGATTGTGTAATATAATATCATCCGGGTAAAAGCAAATGTGGTTGCAGATGCCCTTAGCCGTAAAAAATAAGATGATAGAGGTTGAGTTGGATGACAATGATGAAAGAGAATTGTTTGAGTTGAGGAAGATAAATGCTAAGGTAGAAGTTGGACTCGCAAGTTCTTTATTAGCTCAATTGTGAGTAAGGTCAATACTCCGAGATAAAGTATTAAAAGCACAATAAAATGATGACAGAGACGACAAAATAAGGAACAAAGTGAAGTCAGGGGCTGGGACTTCCTTCCAAATCCTGGAGGATGGAATGATAGCGTTTGGAAAACGAATGTATTTAGCTGATGATGAAACACTAAAGAGAGAAGTGCTGCAAGAAGCACATGAGTCTAGATTTGCGACTCGTCCCGGGAGTACTAAAATGTATCAGGATTTAAAGGAATACTACTGGTGGCCAAATATAAAAAAAGAAGTAGTTGAATAAGTGGTCATGTGTGGTGTATGCCAGCAATTAAAGGTGGAGCACCAGAAGCCAACATGGTCTTTACAACCATTATTGATATCCCAACGGAAGTGAGAAGACATCTTTATGGAATTTGTATCAGGCCTGCCTAAAGGGAAAAGAGGCAATAATGTTATTTGGGTCATAGTGGATAGATTGACCAAGTCTGCTATCTTCTTGCCTATGAGAACGACATATTCGGTTGATAAGCTGGCTAAATTGCATGTAAATGAAGTAATAAAATTGCATGAAGTGCCAGTGTCTATAGTATCATATCGGGATCTTAAATTCACCTTTCGATTGTGGCCAAGCATACAACGGGCTTTAGGGACAAGATTGAATTTAAGTACAACCTTTCACCCTCAAACTGATAGGCAGATAGAAAGGACAATTCAGAACTTGGAATATTTACTGAGGGCTTGCATATTAGAATTTAGGGGTAACTAGAAGGATCACTTACCATTGGTAAAGTTTACGTATAATAATGGCTACCAAACAACTGTGGGGATGGCTCCGTATGAAGCCTTATATGGAAGAAAATGTCGAACGCCAATATATCGGGAAGAGGTAGGGGGCAAGAAGTTATATGGACCAGAGATTGTTCAAATCACCATAGAAAAGTGAAAATCATAAAAAAAGAATGAAAGCAGCTCAAGATAGACATAAGAGCTATGCAGATATTCGAAAAAGACCTTTTGAGTTTATTGTGGGTGATCGAGTATACTTGAAGGTTGCTCCTTGAAAACACATGTTAAGATTTGGTATGAAGAGGAAATTAGCCCCAAGATATATTGGTCCCTACGAAGTCATCGAAAGGATTAGACCGATGGCTTAAAGATTGGCTTTGCCCCCACATCTGAATAAGATCCATGACGTATTTCATGTTTCGATGTCAAGAAAAGCTTAAGTGGATCCATCTCGAGTACTACCACAAGTTCCTTTAAAGGTTGTAGAAGACTTGAATCTAGAAGCAAAACTAGTTAAGGTGTTGGATTATATTCAGAAAGAACTAAGAAATAAAAAAAATTCCTATGATTAAAGTGTTATGAAGAAGTTCACAAATCGAAGAAGTAACGTGGGAAAAGGGGTCCGAAATGAGAAGGAAGTATCTTGAGTTATTATTGAATACTAGTCAGGAGCTAATGATAAAGGGGTATATTTATAAGAGTATGAGCCTTGTGTTGTACTAGTGTTACTTGTGTTTAAGAATGATGGAATATGGAGGATGTGTGTTGATTATCGAACCATCAACGACATAACAATAAAGTATAAACATCATATTCTTAAGCTTGATGACATGCTAAATTAGTTATATGGATCATGTATTTTCTCTAAAATTGATTTGAAAAGTGGGTACCATCATATTAGAATGAAAGTAGTGGATAAATGAAAAACTACATTTAAGACTAAGCATGGTTTGCATGAATGGTTAGTTATGTAATTTGGACTTACAAAATACACCTAGTATGTTTATGAAGCTAATGAATCATGTGTTGCATGAATTTATAAATAAATTTATGGTTGTGTATTTTGATGACATCCTAATCTATAACAAGAACATGAATGAGAATCTTAATCATTTGTGTAGTGTACTTAATGTATTGCATAATGAGTAATTATATGTTAATCTTAAGAAGTGTACCTTTTGCGTGGAAATTGTGTTTCTTAGAAATGTTGTAACTGCACAAGGTGTCAAGATAGATGAAGACAAGGTTAAGGCCATCCAAAATTGGCTTACAACTAAATCTATAACTGAGTTAAAGAGTTTCCATGATCTAACTAGTTTTTATAGATGTTTTGTGAAGGATTTTAGTACCATAGCTACACCATTAATTAAGATAGTGAAAAATTATATTAGTTTTAAATGGGGTGATCAACAAGATATGGTTTTTAACTTATAAATAGATAAATTATATATTGCTCATGTTTTAGCTTTGCCATACTTTAAAAAGGCTTTCAAGATTAAATGTGATGCTTCAACTATAGGTATTGAAGCCATGTTAATGTAGGACAAAAGGCACACTGCTTATTTCAGTGAAACGCTCAACAGGGTAGCATTGAGTTACCTTACATATGTCAATGAGCTTTATACCTTGGTGAGAATATTGGAGACATGACAACATTATCTTTGGCTCAAGGTTAAGAAAGAATTTTTTTTATTATTGGTTAAATTTAGGTTTTTAGATGTATTTCATGATGTTTTTGGTTGAAAAATTAATTTATTGAGATTTCAAGGGTGTTTATTAGTTGTTTTTAAGTGAAAATAAATTGAAAAATAATTTTTAAAATTAAAAACAAAATTTCCATCAGCTCCACTTTTCACCTCAAAACAAAAATTAGTCTCATTTTTTACAACCATTTAGATGGTTGGAAACTAGGCAAGCAAGCAAAGCATTATTTACTTTCATTTTTTAAAAAAAAAATGGATGGACAATGCATTTTAAAAAGAAAAACAAAAGTCCTTGACCTCTAGGTCTAGCTTGATTTTTAATGGGCCATGTGTGATAGATCTTTCAACTCTGCACGTTTGGTTTGTTTGTAGTTCTTTATTTTTTTTAATGTTGTTTTCTAATTCAAATTTATCTTTAAAAAATAAATAATTAAAAATATGTTAGATATATTAATTTATTGAATTCTTAAATTAATTCTGAATATATTTCAGGTATTATTTTATTAAATGCCATTCAATTTTTACTTTGCTTTCAAATAGTATTAAAGCTATCATTTTATAACATTAACAATCATTCTTTTTTGCAAAACCCATAATAATTTATTTGTCTAAATCAATTTGGTGACTTTTCTAAACGCATCTATTTTTATTATTATATAATTAAATAAAAAATAGTTTTTTAATAAATTATTAAACTCAGCTATGTACATGATCGAGGGTATTAATTTGACAAGTTAACTCGAGTTAATCCAGATTATTCCAAGATATCGATGTTTTAATATTAAAAACTCAAATGAGGCAAAAAGCTGGGTTGTAGGTCTTCAAGTTGATTTGTTAAGCCTAGTTTAATAACATTATCAAAGAGTTCCCGACAACAACTCACAACATTGGATTGTTTTTATGATTTCTTATTAGATTTGCATCAAAATTATCAGAATGTTTTTTTTTTTAATTAAAGTTAAAAACGAGTTGTTAACAAGAGTTCTAATAATATAGAGACAAAGATTTTGAGTTCACAATTCAAATATTATGATGGATCAATTGTGTTAATAAATATGAAAAGGAAGGTGTCGAATATTATAAATAATGTTATCTACAAACATAATGAAAGGAAATAAATCAAAATGTACTGGTTAATAATTCTGAATAAAATAACTAAAAGAAAGAATTCATTCTTTTATTGGGTATTGGAATATCTCTCGATCAATCCTTGATAATAATGTTTACTGATCTCATTCATTCTTTTCGAAAAGGCTGATAGCCAAATCATTATATGCGTACATTAATTATATAAGCAGGAAGAAGAAAAGATTATGCAAAACATTGGTTGGCAAAGTAAACACATCAAAGGTCAACTCTCACTCTTCATTGATGTAGTCGGCTTCTGCCTTCATTCGCAGTTACAGGCTTGGACAAGCTGTTTATTACATAGAATATTAAATCATGCGATTGAGATGTCTTCGTACGTAAAAGCCAGATGACCAAATCAGAAGAAGGGGAAGAAAAGAGAAAAGAAAGAAAGGAGGGAAAAAGCTCCTAGTACTGGATCAAAGAAATACCGTCCGTGGTCAATAATTTGAGCCAGGAGTATCCCAAGTCTCAGGTATGACAGAGTGAAGTATGCACCACTCTGGTGGACTGGATAGTATTGAGCCCATAGAAGAAATAGTGAATTCCTCATTTGCATTCACTACTTCCTCTATCTTCTCCATCACTTCTCCCATAGGTGGGCGCTCTTCCGGTGATTTTGATACACATTTGAGAGAGATAATGAGCAAAGGGAATGCATATTGCCTCGCAGCGTGATTGAACTCCTTGTCGAAAACTTCTCCTGTCCATTCCTCCCTTACTATGGATCTGACCCATTTAGGAAGGTCTATCCCACTCTTCTCCACAGTTTTTCCTGTTAGTAACTCAAGCATAATTATTCCAAAACTGAAAACATCGCCTTGTTCCGACAAGATTTTCTCAGGGGCTGTATAACCATTGGAGGAAAAGGACCAAACTCTCTTGGGGTCCAAAAATGTTGAAAATCCGTACTCACTAATTAGTGGTTCTTGATTTTCATCCAGCAGGATATTTGAAAGCTTAATGTTCCCATGAGGTTTGATCTCATGCTCAATAGGATTCCTGTATATGAAGTCCAAACCCCTTGCAATGCCAATTGCTATTGACAGCCGATGTTTCCATGGGAACTCCCTCTTGCCTTCAATGTAGTCTGCAGGTTACCAACAACAATCTGCTGATATATATGTTTGCATGTAGAAAAAGTAACACATTTCAAGATCTGAACGTGCTGGTCATAGGAATAAGGGTCACGTGATACTATGTTGTTCTTTATATCTTAACCTCATTAGTTACAACGAAAACCGAACATTAATTCTCTTAAGAATATATTCTGAATGGAAAGGCATATAAACTATATTCGAGAAGCAACAAGTTCAGACATTCTTTTATTCTCTTTAATTTGATGAATGTGGAACAATTTCAGACATGGGAGAGAAGTTCAAGAGTGGCCAAGCATGCCGCCTTTTACACTTCTCAGGCCTGAAATGGCTTGCACAGATCCTTTTGCATTTGAACACCCACGTGTGTGCATGCATGCTTGCTTCTCTGAGTCTGAGTGCTTTTGTGTGTGCATCAAGCATGTTTGGGACAATTTTAAATCAAGAATAGCAAAACTTACCCTCTAGCAGGTTTAGCAGGCTTCCACTGCTTTGATACTTGTATATTAGAAGTTTTTCCTCATCAGTGGAATTGTAACCAACAAGGGGTAGAATGTTTGGGTGCTTCAAATTCCCAATCTGCCTCATTGTTTGGCCAAACTCCTCAAATGATACCTGCAATTTCTTCAATCTTTTGACGGCGTATACGATATTACCAAGCTTCACCTTGTACAGACTGCTGCTAGGGGTCTGACTTTGTAAGTCAGCGGTAGCTTCAAAGAGGTCATCCAATCCGAATCTTTCTTTCTCTTCAACAAAGAAAACGAGCTCTGAGCATCTTTCTTTAGGCTTCAAGTCTTCTTGAGGCACAGGTGGAGGAGTTTTCTGAGGAGAATGTGCCAGAGATTTCAGAATCTCCCTCTCTTTGGCCGAATCAGAGAACCTCTTATTCACAAAATAAGCTAATACAGAGAGAAATACAATGCCAAAAGCTAATGGGACGACGTATATGGCTTTGTCGTACCATTTCCTTTTGCCAGAACCAGGCTTGCTTCCATTAGATGGGTCTGCAGGATGTTCGACGGAACCAGCGTCAGTGCTATTTAGGGCCACGGAGTCTGCCACTATTGCCAATTTTTGAAGATTGTACATCTTCACTGCACTATGTTTCATAGAATAATGATTTAGATGCTTGAATTCCAGTTCGGGACGAGGAATAATTACAGTTAAATAATTGTTAGAGATATCCAAGGTCCGGAGATATTTCAACTTGAATAGAGGCACAGGCACCCTCCCAGTCAGAAAATTACTGCTTAGATTTAAATAGGTCAGGCTTCTGCAATTCAATATGGAGTGAGGAATATTTCCTTGGATGTGATTCTTTGCTAAGCTCAGGACTTGCAGGTGTTGGAGCCCACAAAGGGAGTCTGCATCAATTGTCCCAGTAAAGTTCTGCCTGTCAAGCCTGATTTGTGTTATAGCAGGAGGCTGAAAATTGCACTTGACTCCCCGCCACCTATACGAGCAAGGATGTGGCACTATCCCACTCCAGCTGATTCTCAGCACATTTTGGGGATCAATGGCTCTCATGAAAGTGAAGAAAGACTCAGTTTCGGACAACTCACCTCCTGAACATGCTGTGATGAAGAAAAACACGGTGATGTGTGCCAGGGCCTTCAATAGCAGATAGCAATTCCTCCTCCTCCACATTTTACTAACATCTACTTATTTGTTTGAACATTCGAAAACAGGATGAAAATGTGATCAAGGTGGAAAGTTTTAATCAGCAGTTTTTTCACTTTCTTTTAAGGTATGTCAAATCAGAGAAATGGACTGATACTACAAACATCACTCCTCCATTGTTTTTGTTCCTCAGACGAAGACATTTCTTTCATCATTTCCAAAGATTATGTAGATATGGCCAAAGTTTCAAATATTGTTCAATACTTCGTTGTCTTCTATGGGATACCGAAAAGCATATTAGAGATTCTTCACTATAGATATAATCAAAGTTGAGATTGACCCACAACCAGATATATTAGGCTGCGAATCCAGGCTCGGCGTTTGCTTGATAACAGTTTGAAGTTGGCCTTGCATGATTGTTCTTCTGAAATTATCACATTAATGAATGTTTGTAAAACCTCGGGTTACCGTCGGCCAAATTATTAAAAAATTACCCTGAAGTTTGGATGAAATTGAATTTAGTTTTTGGATTTTAAATTTTGATCGCTCAAACTGTTTTTTATAAAAATAGATTTTTTTTTATTAATTTTGATGTGAAAACATATTATTTAAAAAAAAATAACAAAGTGATGGAAACCTGAACAGAGAGGATTGTTTTTTATTAAAAAATAGTTCATTGTATTTAATTAAAAAAATTTAATAACTAATAAACCCAAAATTCATGATAACTTTGAGTAACTTAGGCCATTAGAATAACATGTCACGAACATCAGAATCAAAGGATATTTTGTAGAAAGCAATGCATGTCCTCTGGAACATCTGTGCTCAAAGAACATGCATTTTCAAAGCTGCCATCATTTAATTCATCGATTAAAAAAGAAAAAAAGAAAAAAAGAAGCTCATGTTTGATAAAACCAAGTGGGAATGGACATACGTGAAAAACATAAAGCAGTTGAGGGAAGTTGCACACACAAGACGACAAATTTGTGGGAATTTCTTCAACTTCAATTACAATGGAATTTTTCAATATTTTACTCCAAGAATCATGTTTACATTTGAAGCACCGTAGCTCATCGTAGGGATATCAGAAGCTGTCAGTGCTGGAGACCGACAAAAACTAACCTTCTGGGTTGGAAAAGCATTTGGATGTTTTTGCATCTGTTCATCATGTTAGGATTATTCATAACATTTCATCACCACTTCATCAAATGTTTATATTTGGCTAAAGAAGGAAAAACAGGTGAAATTACTTTATATTTGGCTAATAATAATAATGAGAACTCAAGGAGTATTATTGCCCTTCGCTAGTAACGGCTTTGATTTCCTTGCATGGGACTTCTATAAATAACAAACTGGTGCCAGGGGAGAAGGGTGGAAATGTAGTAGTGCCGTGCCGTTCAGTCCATGATTATTAGCTGTCGTTTGTATGTATATCAGTTTCATTTGCGATAAGGTTCACTGAACCTCACAAGGATGAGATTTCTTCCAAAGCTGATCGATCATTAGGATAAAATGTTGAGAATAGATTATTAGATATTGGAATCACCAACATTTACAAAACAAGGTTTTTCTTTTTTCTTTTTTGTTTTGTGTGGATAAGAGAAGTATATTAACCCAAAAAAAACAAAATAACAGCAATAGGGTAAAACTCACACAACTCAAAAACACAGACAAAACCCCACCTAACCTAAAGCAACGAACAAGAAAACTGGGACGTACCCCGGAGACAGAGGCTAAGAGGGCATGCCCTCAAAACCTAAACAAGAAACAAATCAACAAGAAATGAAAATATCATCAGAAAATCCTCATAAAATATGAAGTAGTATGTTAGTATTCAAAGATACCATATTATGAAGAAGATTAACTTTAGAAACAATACAATTAACAATATCGCTATAAACAATTGAATTGTTGCGAGGAGCTTCACCATGGAGCCGAGCATTCCTTTCCCTCCAAATGTAGTAAACTACAACATCTAATATCAATATGGTTATCAACGATTTAAGAGAACTACCTCCACCCAAAAGAAAGAGCCGTAAAATGGTACTAATCCAGGATCTGCGCCAAAAAAGAATGAGGCATTTAGAACAAAGATCATACCAAATGCGATGAAAGAACATGCAGTAAAAAAATAAATCATCAAAATCTTCCCTACCACCCCCGTATAAAAAGCACTGGTCAACCTGAATGGAACCGTAGGACATGAACTTATCCCAAGTCGAAAGTGTCTCGTGAATAGCAAGCCATAAGATGAAAGAGAATCGCAGGATAGCATGTTTATGTCATACAAGCTCTCACCACTCCACTTTGTTCTATAATGGACGGATAGAATTCCAAACACTATGAATGGAGAAAATACCTTTAGGATCATCCTTCCAACACACAATATCAAACATCCTATCATCCAAGTGAAAAAAAAAAACAGGGGTACATCTAGTAGGAGTCCAAGTTCACTCTTGACCAGCAATAATACAACTCAACCTTGCTTCTCTACCCAAGCCAGAGTCAATAATAATTTTGTCCCCAAAAACCTTCACCAAGTGACCCCCAGGATGCCAATTATCAAACCATAGAGAAGTGGAACAACCATCACCTATGCGGTAGCATATAAACCTTCGAATAAGACTGCGAAGACCAAGAATCTTCCTCCAACTCCAAGAATAGTTCCTAGGACAAATCACCTCCTAAATACTCCTACCTCGCAACAAGTATGAATGTATCCAAGACGATTAAATTGAATGAACCAGTCTAATGCATATAGTCCATAAGTGTTTAACCATGACGGCTTGATTCTAAACCTTCAGATTTATATCACCTAAGCCCCCTTCCTCCTTTGGTAAGCAAATCTTATCCCAAGAAATTTTAGCACCACTTAAAGCAAGATTACTATCATTCCACAAAAAAGATCTCAACAAAGAAATGATTTTCACAACAACAGCCTTCGGAAGAATGAATAGAGAAGACCAGTATAGGTGAATAGAGAAGAGAAAGGATTTGATAAGCTGAAGTCTAGCCGGATATAAAAGAGTGCAATTAATTCACTCTTAGCCTTAGCCATAATATGGTCCACAAGGATCAAACAATTAGGAGATGTGAGTTTTTTTAGTAA
>Ga0307517_10011456_pt1 | contig 12286 bp, 11 predicted proteins | sample 23_EM_MG_FD_194515 | JGI IMG/M metagenome (GOLD analysis project Ga0307517, IMG submission 194515) | Populus trichocarpa ectomycorrhiza microbial communities from riparian zone in the Pacific Northwest, United States - 23_EM | ecosystem: Host-associated > Plants > Roots > Unclassified | place...
TAGTCCCGTTGCTTCCATGAGATAGCTTCTGTTTAACCTCGTACCGCGCAAAAAATGCGCTTTGGTGAGGACATGCCAGACAGCCAGATCGCGGAGGGACAGGGGGTTGTGTCTTAATATTGTCCGAAGAAGAGAAAGCGGAGGTAGTCGCAAAATGCGACCACCTTAAAGCCCACGATTTTATGTTCGAACTAACTGATGACGAAAGAGATGCAGTGGTATCACAAAATGTGATACCACATAAAAAATATCTGAGTGATGCTAAACCCTTTGCTTTTACAGAGACATGCGTTGTAGTAGTATCCACTGTATTCAAAAGCCTGATGGCCATTGGTTGCCATGTTATTGCTTTTGTGCATCCTTGTATTGCGCCAAAAAAATGCGTTTTGATTAGACATGTCAGATAGCCAGATTACGAAGAGATGAGTTTACATACTCATTCAATTTTCGTTTGGGTTGTTGCGATGATAAAAAGCTGATCTAGTAAATCCAAGAATTTGATTCACGCTATTTCTATCACTATCAATCAATTATGAAATATGTTCTTAAAAACAACTCAATAATGTCTGTAGCCCTATACTTCATGGTTATTTTTCATATCTCTTAAATTTAAATAACTAATTTTACACGTCCTCTGAACAACACTCCATTATCATTTTGGATCGCCATCCCCTTCAAAAACTATTGTGATAGACTTCTAGTTTGTTTTACGAACAATCCCAAAATGACTATTTTTTACCCCTATTCAAAAGAGAAAAGGATTTATTGTTGGAAGCGCTTCCCCTCATTTTTAATTACATTTTTGATTAGTCAATATATTCTTGCGCAATCCTCCCCACCCGCCATTACCTCTTTCGCTCCTACTTCCGGACCCATTGGGGCAATAGTTACAATTTCTGGCTCAAATTTTAATACTTCCAAAGACAGTAATATCGTATATATTGGGGGCCTGAAAGCCAATGTTTCGGCAGCCACTTCTACAACTATAATCGTCACAGTACCTATAGGAACAACAAGTGGATTGATTGCCATTACCTCAAATGGTCTGACAACGTATTCCTCACAGCGATTTAGTATTCTTTTTCCGGGAATCGGCAAAATATTTACATCCAACTCTTTGGGATCGTTTAAAAATTTTGCAGCAGAAGAAACACCCGAAGGAGCCGTCATAGGAGATTTGGATGGAGATGGCAGAAATGACATGGTTGTGGCCAACTATTTTGCAGATATTGTATCTGTTTTTAGGAATATCGGAACTAATGGAACGATTTCCTTCGCGGCCAAATTGAATATTAGTATGCCTCAACGTCCAGGGAATTTATGCATCGTCGATTTGAATGGTGACGGGAAATTGGATATTGCGGTGGCTTGTGAAAATTACGTTTCAATTTTAATGAATACAAGTACCTCTGGAAATATTACTTTTTCCCCGAGAATGGATTTATTCTTACCGAGCATTATTGATATTGCCACAGGTGATATGAATGGTGATGGGAAGCCTGATTTAGTATTAACAACAGTAGGCGCAATATCTGTATTTAGAAATACTGGCAGCATGGGACTTATGTCCTTTGATAATCCGATAAATTACTCTACACATACTGATTTTCGAAGAATTCTTATTTCAGATATTGATGGCGACGGGAAGTCGGACATAGTTTTGACATGGACAACACAGTCAAGATCTTCGGGTGGAATTTCTGTGTTGAGAAACATTAGTACCGACGGGGCTTCATTCACGTCAAATTCATTTGAACAACAGGTTAATTATACGGGTGGCGCAAACACGTATGGCTTGGCGATTGGAGATTTGGATGGAGATGGGAAGCTAGACATCGTTGCGACAAATATCTATAGCGATAATATTTCAATATTTAGGAATAAAAGTGCACCAGGAACCATTACACTTGCTACTAAAATTGATTATTCGACGGGAAGTAATCCATATGATGTTTGCATAACCGATCTGGATGGAGATGGAAAGACCGACCTCGCTGTGGGTAATTATTCTTCCGAAACTGTAACTGTATTGAAAAATAATGGCAGTATCGGGACTATTTCTTTTGCTGCTAAAGTTGACTATGAAGCATACGACGAACTTCTTGGTATTTGTACCGGCGACTTAGATGGGGATGGAAAGCCCGATCTTGCAGCAGCAAATTATTCGGGCTACAAGTTGTGGACAATAAGAAACACCTGTGGAGAACCTAAAATTGTTCCTTCTGAACCTAATCCGGTCAGCGGAAATATTGTAAATAAACTGACGATTGACGGCTCAGTTCATACATACCTCGGCCACCCTTATGTGCAGAGGCATTATGATATATTGCCGGCCATTAATCCTCTTATTGCTACAGCTACTGTAACACTTTATTTTACACAACAGGAGTTTGACAACTTCAACGCTTATCCTGATCACGGTCCCGATTTGCCGAAAAATTCCGACGACAATTCTGGCAAAGGCAATCTTCGCGTATACCAATATCATGGATTTAGTACATCTGGCTTACCTGGGACATATTCCGGCACTGGAATTGAAATAAATCCTGTAGATGATAGTATAGTATGGAATTCCGATGCACAATGGTGGGCGGTAACTTTCGCAGTAAATGGTTTTAGCGGGTTCTTTTTAAGTACTACAGGATTTATCTCAAATGCAGTTCTGGCTCCAACAATCGACACAAGTGGAAATACGACTTTTTGCCAAGGTGGAAATGTGCTGCTGACATCGTCAGCAGCATCTGATAATCAATGGTATAAGGATGGTTCAGTGATAAGTGCCGCCACTTCGAAGTCTTATCTGGCTACCGTAAGTGGGAGTTATACTGTAACTGTTACTTCTAATGGTATTCCTTCTCCACTTTCTGCTGGAGTAGTTGTCGTTGTCAAACCTATCCCCCCTAAGCCTATCGTGTCAAGGGATGGAGCTACACTTTTATCAAGTTCAATGACTGGGAATCAATGGTACCGGGATGGAGTACCAATATCTGGCGCAACGAGTCAGTTATACAGGCCAACCGAAGTCGCAAATTATACGGTTAGCGTTACGACAAATGGCTGTTCAAGTTTGGAGGCTGACAAATATTATTTTGCTATTACAGGGGTCGTTAATATAGACAACACGCATTTTATCCGACTAAGCCCTAACCCGGCAAAGGACCAGATGTTACTGAATTTCAAAGTTGACGGTTTGGAGACTTTAAATGTTCGGATCATTGATCTTCAGGGAAAGTCATATACTATGCTGGAAAACCTGACAAACAATAGTCGGGTAAATATTTCCAATTTGGCTACTGGTATTTATATTGCCCGGATTTACAGTAGCGATCGAAAGCACGCCTATTTTATTGAGTTTATGAAGTGGTAGCAGTCTCTTATTCAATTTTATATACGGACGCAAGCTGCGGGATATTTACCAGATTAACTACTATAATAAAAATAGAAAAAAAGATAGTACGCCCTTTCTCAATTCCCTGGTCCTGGCGGTAAAAAAAAGCGCCCCCTGATCAGGGGCGCCGCTACTTTTAATAGATTCTACTTCACTTCCTTCACTTCCACCTCCTCTACGAGGCGGGTATTATTATTGACTTCAAAGGTCTGCACCGAATTATCCTTAAAATTGCGGAGGACGAAGAGGAGCTTGGGGGAATTATTGCTCTCGGCTTCGGCCAGGCGGAAGGTCTTGTCGAAATTCTTATCGGTATAGAGGGCCTGGAAGAGCTGGTTGCCTTCGCTGTCCAGTACCCGTATGCTGAAACGTGCGCCGGCCTGGTTCTTATACTGCACCTTGAACAGGGGCTGGCCTTGTTGGCTGCCCAGGTACTTTACTTCCGCCGTGCTGGCGCTACCGGGGGACTTTTTATCTTCGTCGCCGTTGCTGGCTCTGACGGGGAGGCTGGCGGCCGTCAGGGCGATCGCCAGGGTGAAAAGAGGAAATGCTTTGCGGAGATGGAGGAATGTCTGCTTCATAAAAAATGATTTTTGGTTATAAAAGGAGGTAATAAAAAAAATGATGAAAAAGGATTATGGTGCGATTACTCGGCGATCTTCTTCACGGCGACGTCATCCACATAACGGGTATTGACATTCACCTCGAAGCTCTTCGTGACATCGGCGTCCTTATTGTTCCGGAGGACGAAGCTGATCTTGTTCCGCTCCGTTTTGGGAAGCCGGAATTGTTTGTACAGGATTTTCTCCCGGTAGACGCCTTCGTACAGCTGTCCGCCTTCCTGGTCTTTGATGAGAAGGGTGAATTTTTCGCCGCTGGGATTTTGATAACTGACGGTAAAGACGAGGAGCTCGTCCTGGACGCCGAGATATTTCACGACGGCCGCCGGACTTGGTTTTTCTGCGCTGGCAGATTGGGCCTGCGTGTTGGCCTTGCTGAGGACGAGAATGAGTAAGCTGCTGCTGAGTAATTTTCCGAGGTTAGCGATGGACTGCTTCATATAAATGGGTTTGAATGACGATGATGATGGTCGAAGCAATCGGATGGATAGCTGGCAGCGATCGGGATGGGAAGGACAATCGTAACGGACGGGGCATTCGTCAAAGGCGCATCGTCAGAAGAGGACAATGGTAGTAGGTGGCAGCAATGTTAAGAGGAGGAAGTCAATCGAAAGAGAGGGAATTTTCACTTGCTGATACGAAAATAGACAGTTTTTTTGGACTATGCAAGCCCAAAGATGAATTTAATGTTAAGAAAGCAGATATATTTTCAAAAATAATATTACTTCCCCGCCCGGATCATATCTCTTAGACTGGGTTGTTGGTTCAGCCGGATATCCATTCTGCGCCGCACGGTGTCGGAGATGAACCAGTTCATGGTATAGCTCTGCAAGGGCAGGGTATCGCGCACGTCCTCCCAATCCTTGTAGAGATGGATGGCCTGGTAGCGGGTGCTGTGGATATTCGTGGAGTCGTTCAGACGGTTGAGCTCCGTGAGATAACCTCTCAGCCGCTTGTCGTTGATGGTGGTCTGCATATTATAGGCGCCCAGCAGCGTGAGTCCCGGCGAGAGCAGGTCGTTGTTCAAAGGGCTGCTTTCCTGTACCCGCGCGTCTCCCATGGGACTGTTGGTGATATGCAGGATGACGAACTGTAGCTTGCGCGCCCGTGCCTTCACGAGGGAGTTGACGCCGGTGCTGGCGAGATGCTGTACGATGGCCGTGATCATTTCCTGTACGACGCCGGCGCCGGAGTTATCGAAATAACCCCCGTCCACGAAATAATGGGGACGGCAGCAGCTGTCCCACACGTCGCCGCCCTTATGCGGTATTTTCTGATCGATCCTGCCCGCGGGACTGATATAGGGGAAGCGGGCCCCTAAGATCGAGGCCGAGCTGAGTCGGATCGTTTTCTCATCGTCCAGCAGGTCCAGCACATCCACCCGGTTATTGAAGGTCTTGCGGGGAAGGGCGATGGTGCTGACGACGGCGGGATTGCCGTCCTGCATACGTGTGGTATTAATGCAAAGGATGGGCAGGTCGGTGTTCTGGCCGCTGCGGGTGACGCAGCTGTCCATGGTGACACCGAAGCGCAGGGGATAATAGGAGGTATCATAGGCCCGCTCGAAACTGCGTTCCAGGGCGCCCGTCCGGTCGCTGGTGAAGGGCGTATGGAAGATATATTTGAAATAGTCGGGCCCCAGCAGATGCGTCATGGTAAAGCTGAGGAAATCCTGTTCCAGGAAATTTTTCGCCGACCGCTCGAACTGCGGTTCCCGCTTCATACCATGGGCATTCTTCAGCAGGGAGAAGAACCCTGCGACGCCTACTCCGCCCCCCGACGTGCCGGACAACGCGAAGACATGATGGGAGAAAAGATCCCCCCGGGCGATGCTGCTGTCTTCCAGCCTTCCGAGTACGCTGGCCGTCCAGTACGCGCTGCGCGAAGCGCCGCCATTGGACAGGACGAAATACACGGGGTAATCCTGTTGGCCGGCGCTGTCCAGCTCCGGGTGCTGCAGCACCCACCGGTCGAAATATTCCTCGATGCCCTGCCGCTGGTGGAAGACCCCCTTCGTGATCCCGGCGTCCAGCTCCTTGGTGCGTACATAATGGTTTTCCTTGGAAGGGATGAGGAAGGCCAGCAGCAGCACGAAAAAATGCAGGTTGATCCCCGCCTTGATGGAAAGGGTGCTGAGCAGGTTGCCGAATCCCAGCAGGATGGCGAAAGCGAGGATGACGGAAGGGAAGGGACCGATATGCACGGCCAGGTCCATCCGCCGGATCTCGAAGAGATAGATCACGAGACCCAGGATGCAGAACAGGTTGAAGAAGATGAAATAGCCGGCCTCGTTGACGGGTATGCGAAAATAACGCATGAACCGGTACATCAGGCTCCGCAGGGGTCCGGCGGGCTGCGCGGCTCTCGACGTGGCCTTGGCGGCGTCCCGCTGCAGGCTCTTGCGGCGGAGGTTGGTGTACAGCAGGAAGAGCACCTGGATATAAAAGATGCACCAGAACAGGCCGGTCGTGCTGTTTTGCAGCAGCTGCTTGTCCAGGGGAATGAGGATGATGAAGACGATGAAAACGCCCAGCAGGACATAGAACCATTTACGCAATCCCTTCTCATGGCTGTCCGCCCATTTGGCGAGGATCTTGTCGGCCACGAGGAAGACGGCGATCCCCAGCAGGAAGAGCCAGAGGGCCGCGCCGGCGGCCAGGGGATGGGCCGCCAGGGGCGATTGCCATACGGCCAGCCCGACGGTCAGCAGGCAGCTGAAACCCAGCAGACGGGGAAAGATCTCCAGGCCGGCGATGGTCGAGCCCAGCCGGTCCTCCTTCAGGTAAGAGATCACCCGGGAAGAATACCAGCTGATATAGGCCCAGAATGAGGCGGCGATAAAAAAATAACAGCGCGCCTTTTGGTTCTCCGAAAAGGCGACGATCAGGTCCTTGCCCTGGTCCAGGCTCCAGAACAGCCACGCGGAAAGCCCGATGAAGAGAAGACCCGGGAAGAACAGCCAGAGGCATAGGAACAGCAACGAAATGAATCGTTTGAGGGCAGGCAGAATAGACTCGGTAAGCAAACTCATAAGAATGGGTTAGAGGCCGAAATTAGTAAAAAACTTGATATTGATCCTCAGGGGGTTATTTTTCCTCCTCGTTGAGTACCTGCCATAAGAGGTCTTTCAATGCCGGCAATCCCTGTTGGGTGACGGAAGAAATGAAGACGCGGGGAAGTTGGGGGGGTAGTTCCGCCGCGATAGCCTCCTTCAGTTCATCGTCCAGCATATCGCTCTTGCTGATGGCGATGACGAACCGCTTATGCAGCAGCTCGGGGTTATATTTTTCCAGTTCTTTTAATAAGATCTCGAATTCTCCGCGATGGTCCTGGCTGTCGGCGGGGATGAGGAACAGCAGGATGGGGTTGCGTTCGATATGACGGAGGAATCGGTGTCCCAGCCCCTTACCTTCCGCGGCGCCTTCGATGATGCCGGGCAGGTCGGCGATGCAGAAGCTGCGGCCGTCGCGGTATTCCACCATGCCCAGCTGGGGCGTCAGGGTGGTGAAAGCATAGTCCGCGATCTTAGGCCTGGCGGCGGTGAGGACGGACAGCAGGGTCGATTTGCCGGCATTGGGAAAGCCCACCAGGCCTACGTCGGCCAGTACTTTCAGCTCCAGCACCTTCCAGCCTTCCAGGCCCGCTTCGCCGGGCTGCGCATGTTCCGGCGCCTGGTTGGTAGGCGTGGCGAAACTGGCATTGCCGAGCCCGCCCCGTCCTCCTTTCACCCAGATGACCTCTTGTCCGTCTTCCAGGATCTCTACCTCCTGGAGGCCGCTTTCTTCATCTCGGGCGAGGGTGCCCAGGGGTACTTCGATGATGACGTCTTTGCCGAACCGGCCCGTGCAATTATTACCGCTGCCCGCCTCGCCGTCCTCGGCATGGACGTTCTTGTAATAGCGCAGATGCAGCAGGGTCCAGAGATGCTTGCTGCCCCGTAGGATGATATGCCCGCCGCGGCCGCCGTCGCCGCCGTCCGGGCCTGCCAGGGCATTGAACTTCGTGCGCATGAAATGCTTGCTGCCGGCGCCGCCATGCCCGCTCCTGCAAAAAACCCGAATCTGGTCTACAAAGTTTGATTTTTCCACTGCCGGTATCTTCGATTGAGGCGCAAAAATACGGATTTGCGCCCTGTTAAGGGTTTCCGCTTTTATTCCCGCTCTTTCCAGGGCTTATAAGGAGCTCCGCCGGGACTGCCGGCCGGCCCTTCCGGGCCATCGGAGGGCTTCCCGGGTCCCCCGGGATCCTCCCGTAGCGGCTCGCAGGCCTCCCATGCTGACTGCATCTCCTGGGGGAGGGCCTGGTACAGGGCCGTGCCTTCCGTCTTCCATTGCAGCATCTCGTCGCTGACGGCCCGGAGGATCTTGGCAGGATTGCCCGCCACGACGCTCCGCGGCGGGATCTTTTCCCCCGCCTTGATGAAGGTCAGCGCCCCGATGATGGATTCATCCCCGATCTCCGCATTGTCCATCAGGACGCTGTTCATGCCTACGAGACAGTTCCGGCCGACGGTGGCGCCATGGATGATGGCCCCGTGCCCGATATGCGCCCCTGCTTTCAGGGTGATGCTGACGCCGGGGAACATATGGATGGTGCAGTTCTCCTGCACATTACAGCCGTCCTCGATGACGATGCGCCCCCAGTCGCCGCGGAGGACGGCGCCCGGTCCGATATAGACATTCCTTCCGATGACGACGTTCCCCGTGACGGCGGCCTGCGGATGGACGAAGGAAGAGGGGTGGACGACGGGGGTCCAGCCTTTGAATCGATAGATCATAACTTGATGTTTAAAAGTATGGTAGCCCTACTGCCCGGTGAATGTAGGTTGCCTTTTCTCCAGGAAAGCAGCTACTCCCTCCCGGTAGTCCGGGGTGGCGGCGGATTTCTGCTGCAGTTCGTCTTCCAGCAGCAGCTGCGCTTCAAGGGAATGGCCGGCGGAATGATTCAACGCTTGCTTGGTATAGGCCAGTGCCCGGGTGGGCATTTTCGCCAGGGTAGCCGCGAGGGCAAGGGATGCGGCGGGAAATTCCTCATCGGAAAAAACTTTATAGAGCATGCCCATTCTTTCCGCTTCGATCGCGCCCACCTTGTCTCCCAGCATCGAAAGGGCGCTGGCTTTCTGCCAGCCGATGAGGCGGGGCAGGAAATAAGTGCCCCCGCTGTCGGGGATGAGGCCGATCCGGGAAAAAGCTTGTATGAAACTGGCCGACTGCGAGGCCACGACGACATCGCAGCATAAGGCGATATTGGCGCCCGCCCCGGCCGCAACGCCATTCACGGCCGCTACGATAGGCTTGGGTAAGTTCCGGATCCGCGTCACGATGGGATTATAATGTTCGCTCAGTATTTTTTCCATGCCCGGACCGGCCAGGTCCGTGACTTCGGCGAGGTCCTGCCCGGCGGAGAAGCCCTTGCCGGCGCCGGTGAGATAGACGGCCCGGACCTCAGGGAGGCTGGCGCATTCATCCAGGAGGCTTTGCAGCAGCAGGGACATTTCCCGGTTGAACGCATTCAGCTTATCCGGCCGGTTAAGCGTGATATGGGCAATATTGTTTTCGATGCGGAATAAGATGGAAGACATACTGGTCGGGTTGATTAATGGCACTTGAAATAATCGAAAGGCTCCTGGCAGTCCTCGCAACGGTACAGGGCTTTACAGGCCGTGCTCCCGAATTGACTGATCAGTTGGGTATGATAGGAATGACATTGCGGGCATTGGACGGCTTCGCCGCGATGGAATAACTCCGTATGACAGACCTGCTGCACGGGATGGGGAGGCGCGATCCCGTAGGCCTTCAGCTTTTCTTTCCCTTCTTCGCTCATCCAGTCCGTGGTCCAGGCGGGCGATAGGACGGTCGTGATGGTCACCTGGTCGTAGCCTTTTTCCAGCAGGGCCATCCGTATATTCATCCGGATCATATCCATGGCCGGGCAGCCGGAATACGTAGGCGTGATGACGATCTCTACGGCCGGGCGGTCATCCCCTTCTCCGGGACCCTGCCCTGCATCGCCTGCCGCCACGCGGATCTCCCGTATGATGCCCAGGTCCAGCACGGATAATACAGGTACTTCCGGGTCATTGACTCCTGCCAGGATGGCCCGGATCGCTTCCTTCCGGCTTTTCAGTATATCTGATAGTTCGACCATTTGACCCATATCTTCACTTAACAAGATCCCCAACTAACAATCCTACCTCACCACTCACCACTGACCACTGACCACTCACCTCACCACTCCCCTCCCGGGTACGCCCGCTGTAAAAATTGCATCTCCGCGAGCAGGTAACCCAGGTGTTCGGTATGTCTTCCCGCCTTGCCGCCCGTTTGCATCCAGGTCTCCTTTCCTTCTTCCTCGACAGGAATGGTCAGCGTGGCTTCGGCGAAGATCTCGTTGACCTTTTCTTTCCAAAGAGGTTGTACGGACAGCAGATCCACCCCATACCCTTCCTTCGCTAACTGCGCTTCATAGGGCGCAGGCAGGAATAGTTCGCCCGTGAATTTCCAAAGTTCGTCCACGGCTTTTTCCATGCGGCGATGACTTTCGTCGGTACCGTCCCCCAGCCGGATCACCCATTCGCTGCTCCAGCGGAGATGATAGGCGACTTCCTTGAACGCTTTTTCGCTGATGGCCGCCAGGGTCTCATCCTTGCTTTCCTGGAGACGCTCATATAAAAAATATTGATGGGCGCTGAAAAAGAATTGACGGAGGACGGTCTTCGCCCAATCCCCGTTCACCTGCTCCACGAGCAGGCAGTTCTTAAAATCCCATCCATCGCGGAGATAGGCGAGGGAATCTTCCGTGCTGCCGTCTGCTTTCAGGGTGGCGGCATACTGGTAGAAATTCCTGGCCTGTCCGATAAGGTCCAGGGCGATATTCGAAAGGGCGATATCCTGTTCCAGGATAGGACCATGACCCGTCCATTCGCTGTTGCGATGGCCCAGGATGAGCGCATCGTCGGCAAGATGAAGGCAACTATCTGTTAAAGATGGATTCGGATGCATTACATATGTTTCAGTTCATCGGGCAGATCGTAAAAGGTCGGGTGGCGGTAGACCTTGTCGTTGGCGGGGTCATAAAAAGCGGCTGCCTCGCCGGGATTGGAGGCATGGATATGCCTGCTTTCCACGACCCAGATGCTGACGCCTTCCATCCGGCGGGTGTAGACGTCCCGGGCATTCTCGATGGCCATCTGCGCGTCGGCGGCATGAAGACTGCCGGCATGCTTATGATCGAGCCCTTGTTTGCTGCGGATAAATACCTCCCAGAGAGGCCATGGCTGTTCCGACATATTCGTTGGTTTTTCTTTTAGTTGGTTTGTACGCATTTATTTTTCAGGCCACTTTCTTTTCGCGGCTTTTTCTTTTTGCTGCATAGGCTACGGCTGCTTCCCGCACCCAGGCGCCTTCTTCGTGGGCCTTTACCCTGGCCGCCAGGCGTTCCTTATTGCAGGGGCCGTTCCCCTTAATGACATTCCAGAACTCTGTCCAGTCGATGGCCCCGAAATCGTAATGCCCGGTGGCCTCGTTCCATTTCAGGTCCGGGTCGGGCAGGGTCATGCCCAGGATCTTTACCTGCTCCACGCAAACGTCGATAAAACGCTGGCGCAGCTCGTCGTTGGTGAACCGTTTGATCTTCCATTTCATGCTCTGCGCCGTATGGGGGGAGGCGTCGTCATTCGGACCGAACATCATGACCGAAGGCCACCACCACCGGTCGATAGCATCCTGGCACATGCGCCGCTGGGCCTCGCTGCCCTGGCTAAGCACCAGCAGGATCTCGAAACCCTGACGCTGGTGGAAGCTTTCTTCCTTGCAGATCCTTACCATGGCCCGGGCATAAGGACCGTAAGAAGCCCGGCACAGCGGCACCTGGTTCATGATGGCGGCGCCGTCCACCAGCCAGCCGATGGCTCCCATATCCGCCCAGGTGAGGGTAGGGTAATTGAAAATGGAAGAATATTTCGCCTTCCCGCTATGCAGCTGATCGATCAGCTCGTCCCGGGTGATCCCCATCGTTTCGGCGGCGGAATACAGGTACAGCCCGTGACCGGCCTCGTCCTGCACTTTCGCGATCAGGGTGGCCTTCCGCTTGAGCGTAGGCGCGCGGGTGATCCAGTTGCTTTCAGGCAGCATGCCGACGATCTCGCTATGGGCATGCTGGGAGATCTGCCGGATCAGGGTCTTCCGGTAGGCATCGGGCATCCAGTCCTTCGGCTCGATCCTTATTTCCTTGGCAACCTTATCGTCAAAAATCCGTTCTAATTCCTGTACCGGCATAA
>Ga0307517_10011457_pt1 | contig 12285 bp, 6 predicted proteins | sample 23_EM_MG_FD_194515 | JGI IMG/M metagenome (GOLD analysis project Ga0307517, IMG submission 194515) | Populus trichocarpa ectomycorrhiza microbial communities from riparian zone in the Pacific Northwest, United States - 23_EM | ecosystem: Host-associated > Plants > Roots > Unclassified | place...
TGAAGATATTTTTAATAAGATTAAATGTGATTTTTATTTCATGTTTTTATTTGTTTTATTAAAGTGAATTCATATAATAGCTAATGGTATTTAATGTGATAATTAATGATGTAAAATTTCTCAAAAGGAAATCTTAAAATAGCAAAGAAATTAGCAGTTGATGAACTGTAGTACCATCTTCTCATAATTATGACTTGTTGCTGGAGGAAAGAAAATAATATAATATAATATAATCAATTTAATAAGGTTGGTGCTAACAGGGAAATATAGTGCTCGTAACAAATTTGATGGGATTTGGTAGGATGACTTTCATATTTGCAAGACAAAATTTTCCCAAGAGAGTAGTTCAATAGTAGTACATATCTTCTAGCGATTCTAGGTTAAAAAAAAGTACTAAGAAGTAGTGTTAGGTATAAAATCGAAAGACGCCACTCACCTAATAATTTATTTATTTATTTTTTAGTTAAAATAATTATTTAATATAATATTAAAATTTTAATGATTAAATATTTACAAGTTTAAATCCTATCATTTTATTATATTTAATAAAATTAAACACTTAATTATACATAAAGAAGAGTAATATGAAATTATTACGAAAATATCAAATAATAGCTTAAACTCCTAGCTTTACCTTTTAAATTTTTAAGTTAAAAAAGTTATTTGACATTTATTTACATTCATCAGAATATTTAAAATGTCAATACACAGCAGCAACACTTAAATTAATTCTTCGTAGTTCAGATAGTGCTTCCATTCCACAATATATATTGGGGGATTTTTTCTATCCAAGCAGAAGGTGCTGGGTGCTTACTGGCAAACAGCGGTTCAACCAACTCCCTGTTAAACCGTTAAATTGTCACCGTGTTTAAAATTATGTTATGTTTTATAAAAGTATATTTAATTTAAAAAATATTAAATTAATATTTTTTTTATAATTTTAATATGCTGATATTAAAAATAAAATATAAAAAAATTATTATAATATATTTTTAACAAAAAAAAACTTTTTAAAAATACCTCACACCATAATATAAAACACGCAATTTCCCATTATTCCACTATCTAAATAATTTATTGTATGATTTTCTTAATCAATTTAGCTTCCAAATTAAAATTTTAAATAATTTTTAATTACCATATCTAAAAAATCCTTAATTACCAAATCAATTTTAATCACCTAAACAAACTATTAACTACTATATTTAATTACTCAAATGCCATTTTAAACGATGCGGCTCTTCGTCACCTTAAATTTTGTTGGCCCATCTCCTATCCTCAGCCCTTTAGGCCCCATCAAATACCGATTTTTTTTTTTTGATACCCTGTTCTGTCTATAAATATAGCAGCTTGAGGTCTATAAATACCCTGTTCTGTCTTCCCATTACCTCATTTCCATACACGACACAAGAAGAAGAAGAGTTTGGTGTCATTGCTAATCACATTACTAAACACTTCTCTTCTTGTTGTTACCTCTCAACATTTCTCTTATCAATTCTTCTTCAATGTCTCAACGAACTTTACTTATCCCTTTATCATCCTTCTTCATTGCCCATTTACTCATTTCGGGTAATTATAATATTTTCAAGAGAGTTTTTGTAATTATAATTGGTTCGTTTCTTTGAGTTCTTGAAATTAATGTTTAATTTTTTTTTGTCAGGTGTTGTTTCAACAACTTTTACATTAACAAATAAGTGTGGCTACACAGTATGGCCAGGCATTCTGTCCAACGCAGACGCACCAGCTCTTTCCACGACTGGTTTTTCCCTCCAAAAGGGGGAGTCAAAAACCATTACAGCACCAGCTTCATGGGGTGGACGTTTATGGGGCCGCACATATTGCTCTCAAGACTCCACAGGAAAATTCTCTTGCCTAACAGGGGATTGTGGCTCTGGAAAACTAGAATGTTCAGGCACTGGTGCAGCTCCTCCGGCTACGTTAGCAGAGTTCAAGATTGACGGCTATGGAGGGATGGATTATTTTGATGTCAGCCTTGTAGATGGGTACAACTTGCCATTGCTTGTTGTCCCCCAGGGCGGTTCTGGTCAGAATTGTACAAGCACTGGATGCGTGGTGGATTTGAATGGCGCGTGTCCTTCGGAGCTTAAGGTTACTAGCACGGGAGGCGAGAGCGTGGCATGTAAGAGCGCTTGTGAAGCGTTTAGGTCACCACAGTATTGTTGTAGCGGTGCATATGGTACACCCGATACTTGCAAGCCTTCTTCGTATTCCGAGATATTTAAGAACGCCTGTCCACGCGCTTACAGCTACGCTTACGATGATAAGACTAGTACCTTCACTTGTGCCTCCGCCGATTACCAAATTACCTTCTGCCCCGCGCCTAACACCAGGTAAATCTCCTCTCCACCTTGGTCACTTTTTTGCAACGTTAGAGGGTTTGTTTGTCCGAGAAAAAGTAAAAAAGAGCTTGCAAACATGAACGTTGAGGTGACCGTTTTGTCCTCATTTACCACCTGACTTTTACGTTACTGCCAGCTGAAGGAACGTTTGAGAAAACGTCGTGTCAGTTTTTGACATATATGAAGTGAGCCGTTGAAAAATCATATCACTTCAGCCCTACGCTAACATTTTTTTTTTTGCAATTCGCGGCATAGATTATGCTGTATTTGATGACATGGAGGAGGAGGAGGAGGATTTTTTTAAAAAATATTTTTTATTTAAAATATATTACAATAACTTTTATAAATAATTTTTTATTTGTAATATTAACACATTAAAATTATTAAAAAATATAAAAAAAACTTCATATTTTTTTCAAAATAAATATATTTTTAATAAATATCTGAAAGTAAGGATCTATCACGAGATAAATAATATTGTTTAACATCTTGCCAGGTTTCCTGTAGAGTGTTTTACAATGTCTTTCTCAATCTCGAGAATTCCTTAAAAAATATTAGAATTTACCGATGAGAATCTTAGTTATAATGCTTTCGAACCTAGAAAATTCGGCAGTATTTCACTGTAGGAAGTAAAGTAAAGCATTTTTATATAATGAGATGGGCAGTAGGATCCGGTTCCTTTTCATGAAAAAGAAGGCATGTTGCCTAAATTAATGCACGTCTCTGGCAGCATGCAATAAGTGGTCTCCAGAACAGGTGGCTGTATCCGAAACATTGACACAGAAGACCACACATCCTTCCAAATCCCCACAATAAATTGAGTTATTTACTCGGATTTGTAAAGTGAATGAATATCGAGGGTGCTAACGGTTATGTTTATGGTAAATTGTGCAGCCAAAAAGCGTCACAGGAGCAGAACTCTGAGAATACGAACACAAATACCAATACACCACTCATCAACAGCACAATGGTGTACGAAGGCGCCTTGAGCCAAAATGGAGCATCACCATCCATGTATGGCAACGTGTTAGGATCACACGTTACTGCGGGCATTGTCAGCTTCACAGTTGCAATTTGGCAGTGGCGGCAGCTATTCTAAGTCCTATATACACTAATATATATTTACACACCAGAGCAGGCCCCTTGAAATCTCTTTCTTTCAGTCTAGTTTACGCTCTTTGGAGGGCATGGACCTGCAAAAATCGGCCATCCGAATTTTTACGCAAGTGGGGCTGTCGGTTCTTATGGAGTGGACCCTATTACTTTTTGAGCTCTTTTTCATGCATGGCCCATGTGACCCTACGGGATGGCCGAATTGACGTGGAATACGTGGAATTGAGTCATGATTGAAAGCTCACACGTCCATTGAAGATCACTCCATCCACTCCTCCATAAAGGAAAATCCAATTTCATTGTTGTCCTGTACGGGGGTCAAATACTACTCAAGAGGCTGAGGAGATGGTGTGGTTAGTGATGGTAGTGGTGCAAAATGCATGAAACTCTTTCCTTTTTCTTTTTAGCGTTTAGGTTATTGTTATTATTATTACTATTATTTTATCAGAGGGGATGGGATTCATTTGTTGGTTTCGATAGTGTGTGAATTGTATTGCGCTACCACCGCATTTGGTGCCCAGATAATAAAACTCTCATCTAATTTCATGTTTGTCTGCATATTTGATGTCATGTTGCCACTGGCATTCTTTAAACATTCATGAAATTGAGAGTTTGGCAATAATTGAAACTGTTCTGAAATTAGGTATTAAATAATCGTGTAAGGGTAGATTGGATAACATAAAGAAAGCAGTAGTGTTTTGAGCGTGGAAGGTGATGCTAGTACTTGCCAGCAATAGATAAGAGCCATTGTGGGGATGTAACCCATCAGACTATCTCTGGCATATTCGAGAACCCCACAAAAAATTGATTCTTCAGCTGTAATAGGATCGGCTTAATTTGTTTATACTACAAAGAACAATTAATTTAGGCCTCTAGCCAACAAAATCTCAACGCGTTATTTTACTGTTAGCACGAGGGTATTGATCGTGCTATATTCCAAGCTGAAAGAATCATATTCATATTCATAAAACTTCATCATAAGTTGATTCGAAGATTTTAGAATCTAGAACTTAACTCGGGCTTATTTTCATTTTGATTGCATAAGTTAATAGATATTAACATGATAAAATTTAATTAGTTCTATTAAATTTTTAATAATCCGATTAAAATAGTTCAGACATATAGTTAACATCAACACCATAAAAAAAGCAACATTAATTAAAGTGATTTAATAACTTAACCAACTAATTTTCAAGTTGATCTAATAATTCAATAACCCAGTTTCTTTTCGGAGGCCATTCCCAAATCAAATTTAATAGCTATGATCATGATTTTTCTCCCTGAAAAACGAAAATTTCTAAACTCCAAGCAATGGCTGACAAGGACTCAACCAATCTATAAACAGATGTTAGCTAATCTCGAAGGGCAATTTTTTCATGCCCGAGGGTGGGAAATTAATAGCCTGGTCAAATTAGGAGTGGGAGAAAATTCTGTCTAGTTTGGTGTCGATTGAGAAGGTAATTGGAATTGAAAATTTTGATCAAGAGGGTACTGTCGCATCTCATACCTGCTCGTCAGTTCGATATTGAGGGCACGAGCATCACGAACGGCCATGTTCTGTAGTTTGATATGTTTCTTCCAGGCCTGGAACATCACATGTAGCTTAGCAATCATGCACATTAGAATTCAACGATAAGTGCCCGATGCCACCGGCAAACGCCAAGTTCACACCGGGTACGACTGTCATCCACTGATTGATTAATTACATATTCACGATCGAGTCACAAGACTGACGGCCTAATATTCATGTTTTTGGACATATCTTTGCTTTAAATTGATTGCATCCCTTTCTTTTTTTTTTAGCCTTGGCTTTCTATAACCTACGATTTAGCTAGAATCTGAACTTGTTAGACAAGACATTCGACCATCACGCTTCCTTGTATAATTTCCTGTTTCAGTGGATTACCACGTATGTGCCCCAATTGTAAGAAACAAGGCGGGTAATTGTTGAGTCTAGGGCACAATTGTGAAATCTAGATCGACTCAGCGGGTCAACCCCAAACCTGAACCAGCCCGGTCAGCACCATGGAAAAAACAAATGTTGTTGAGTCACCATAGTCACGCATGTTAATTAATTTCCTCGGCTAAATCGTTGTGCACCATTATTGCGTCTCTCTCGTTGTTGAAGAAAGGAAAACAAGCATTGCGGCATGCTTAGCCGTCGCATTAGGACAATGGGCAGACCAGGTGCAAAGAGGACTGAAAGTCAAAGATAACTCACATTCGTTTGACAAGAACCCACAAAAATTGACTTTGAATAATTCTCTTCCTTAACCTTTTTATTTCTAACGAATCCTTTGTTGTTTGATTAAATTCTTGTCAAATCTGTAAAAAATCATGAAAGTAAAAATAATGATATTGTTAAAATATGGCCGCCACAAGGATAAGGAATAAATTATGAATAAAAGGGCATTCTGAGACCGTGAACTTGAAGAGAATTAAGTGTTTCTGTGTGCAAACAAAAGAGGTTTACAACTATATATCTTCGTGTTTGTTACTTGAAAAAGACATTTTTTTGTGTGCTTGCATGAACACTACCTGTTTGCTGCCTCAAGAAAGATTTTTTATGTTTTTTACTTTTATGCGTCAAATTTTCAAACATGAAAATCATTCATAATCACGCTTTGAACATTGAAAAAAGACCGATGGCGTCTCATAAAAAAAATAAAAACTTAAGCAATCAATTGGTGATAAATAATTAAACCATATAGTCAAGAGTAGCTACCTGAGGTAGAACCTTAATTGCATATTTGTCAAATTACAAGGATAAAATAATAGTTATTAACCTTGGTATGATTCATCCTTAGTCCAGGCCGAGTAAAAACAAAATCAATATAAAATTGATTAGATGAACATGAAAAATTAACTCATATTTTGAACTATTTTTAAAAATATCATTTAAAAAAAATATTAAAACAATATTTTTTTATCTAACTTAAGGTAACTAATTAAATTTCTAATCCGACTCTTAGATTAAGTCATATACCAAGCCAAGTTTAGTAACTTTAGATAACTTTGGGGACCCTTTTGAACAATTTTGAAGTGGATGCCAAAAAGTTCTTTCACAAATTACGAATTATTAAGGGGAAATGATTGGGATCCATACAAATGATATCATTACTTGATCCGAAAAACATAAAACTTGGGTTGATCCATTAAATTCGCCCATCCCTTATGAGGTTCATGGATGATTGACCCTTGTGTATGTTCTTTTTAACCTTGTATTTTTTTTTTTATGGTTGGAAAATATTTTTATAAAAAGTTTTAGTGTTTTTTTTTTTAAATTTTTTTTAGTGTTTTTATATCATTTTAATATGTTGATGTTAAAAATAAATTTTAAAAAATAAAAATAATTATTTTAATATATTTTAAAATAAAAAATACTTTAAAAATCAAAATTAATAACAACTGCATCGAACAGGTTTTTAACTTCGAGGAAGTGCAGAGTTAATCTTCATAAACTTGGCCCACTGCAAAACTTTGTTCCATTGAAATGAAGCCCACCCCTGTACGGGCTATGGTGTCCAAATAATTTTAGAAAATGTTGGGCACCTTCAAGCTTCCTGCTCGAGTCCCCATTGATTCTCCGAAATGGTTGAATCTACTTTCCAATATTCTTTTACACGGTATCTTCGAATTAAATCTAATGAGAGTTGAATAAAACCATAAACGAATCACATGTGTTGATCAGTTTCTTTTGTAAATGTAATAATATTCAAAGCCAAAATTTATGGAAGCTGCTGCTTGTGTCTAAATATAATAATATTGGTTTGCATTGAATAGTAAGTCAAGCAAAAATCTTTAATTATCGTAGAAGCATCCACACTCCTCCCTTTGATTTTTCTACTTATAAAGGGGCAAAATCTTAACTTGGAAGATAGTGCTGAACATCTCAGTACTGTTCCCAGAGATAATGAAAAAAGATGGAATGACATGCTCAAATGACAAAATAACACATCCTTCAAGCACTTTATACACATGCATTCCCTTTTTATCTTGCATTTATATCCACTTGAGTACTCAGACACGTCCCTTTTGTCCTTGTCTCGAATTACTTCATGTAATCTAAGTGAATGTTCCAAAGAAGCTTCATCTGATTTAAAGATGGCAGATAAAAGCATGTCCACTGATCCTTTATTTGTCGACATACCATTCAATCCAAAATGTATGAGATCATGTATGCACGTATGGTGCTCTAGTTAGTTGAATTGACCCCAAAAATTATATTTTCTTATTGGTTCTTTGGTCATCTTCAATTTACTTATAAGATATTTCAAAATTTAGCTGTCAAAGAACCATCTCAACCCAATAGTTTAAGCTGTTAGGTAAGGTCTCAGGATATCATTTATATTATTCTCTAACACACCCCCTCAAGTGAAAGCTCTTTGGGCTTGAAATTTGCACATGCCCACTTTATCTTGTGTTTAATTTTTATCAAATAAATGCGGATGGTGAGATTCGAACTCGTGACCGCTTGGTTATAAAGGCTCTGATACCATGTCAAATAACCATCTCAACCCAATAGTTAACTGCTATTGGGTTGAGATGGTTCTTTGACATTAGCCGAAGCTAAATTAACAAGAGATGAAGTAAAGTAGCAAAGATTACTAAAAACTGACATTACAAAATTTTAAAAGGCAAACACTCCTTTCTAGGTCTTCAATTCGCAGACATAGCTATTGTTAGCGTGACGCAATTCTTTTATAAAGATAGCAAAAGGAAATGGTTAAAGGAAGTTGGGAAGATTAGTTTGTGATGATGATAATTATCTAGACGTACTTTACACGACAGAAAACATGGCAAAGGACATTCTGATATGTCGAAAGAAGTATATGCATATGGCTAAAAGGAAAGAGATGGAGATTATCAGTTTCCTTTTCTTATTGGATATGTTGCTGACACCCCCCTTCTCATTCTGCTTTTTTCAAGATTTCAGGCACGTTTGGACAAAAAATTATGTAATAAATTCGTTCTTAGGATCGCCAAGTAAGAAAACTATCAGCCTGGTACCGTTATGGTAATTAGTGGTCTACGCAACTTACATGTACGTACAACCCATGCACATTGTTTAGAATTCAAAACTCATTGCAAGATATACTGTTCTGCTCACACTTGCTAATTAAGGCTTGTAAGTATGCATGCATGCATGGCATTCATTTGATCATCTACTCACGCGCGCGCACTTATCTTTAAATATAATTAAGAACCCTATGCTGTCAGATGTGCCATTTTTCTCAATAGCTAGCTTTCACCTCATGTATACGCAGCAAGGAGTGTACCAAGCACTACTAATTAATCTGACTGGACATGTTTTCTTGTCTAAAAGATACAGGGCCTAGTATGGAAATGCCTCGGGAAATTTCTTGTAATTTAGCACATGGTAACGACTATGGCAGCAAACCCCAAACACTTTCAGAGTAGACATTCCACTTTTGCTTGTCAGCACGTATATTAATACCCCATAAAATGCCTGTGAACAAGTCTTTCATGGTCAAGGCTCTTACTTTGGCAGCTAAAGATTTTCAACAAACATCATCCGCAAAACAAAATAACCCTGTTGATCTCGTGGCCTATGATCTAATCCTTATCCTTATATTAACAAACAACTGCTCCACTTTTGTGAATACTGGCTAGCTTTTTTGACACCCTTGTGTCATAATCGATTACCACGTAATTGCAACTTAATTGCAATATATTGGTCACTTATAAGTTAGTTAATTAGTCTTTCCTTTTGCTTTGTTTGACTAATTATCAGCACGATCTCTTAAAGTAGAAGCAGCTTTTCATGCTTAGCAGAGAGAAGAAATCATCTCGATGACTTGTAGACAGAATATGATCAGTAAACTTCAGCAATTATATCTACAGGAAACGTATCCTGATCTTTTTGCTCGTACTAGTACAATGTAGAAAGATTAGCAAAAAATTATATGTTGCCATAAACACATTATTTTCCTTGTAGCTTAGTGTGCTCGTTGTGGATGCTCTCCGGGGTTCATTCGAAATTGAACTGGATGGGAAAGAAACAAAACCTTTACAAATCATAGCCAGCATGGTTACATAAAGAATGTCTGAATCAAACTTTTGTGCCATGTAAGAACCTCTGAATGAAAAGCATTCAACTTTTTTATATTCAACATGGACTGTCACCTTTCTTTCATCAAATTAGCATGTGCTCTATGAATATTCCGGACGTGGATTGTCCACAGCCTTTGTATCATTGGGTAACATCTTGGTTGCCACTGCACAAATTCCATTTTGTACCATGCATGTTGGGTGGATGGCAACTTTTATTTGGTGCCCTCTTTCGAGGACCAGAACTTGAGTCTGGCACCTTAAACCAATCGGTCATCCTGACTTGATGGCTGCAGAACTGTTATGTTTCACATAAGTAAATTCAAGAAATGATCGGTAAGCATGGCCAAGAAAGATAAACCGGGGGTGCAGTGCCTGTAAGTAACGCGGAATTTGATCAAGATGATCGGTCAGCACAGCCAAGAAAGATGAGCGGACGGGTCCCACGAACAAGTGACTTCCAAGGCACCATGGACTCACTGACGTGGATGAGCATCAACATTTTCAAAACCGAGGCATCTTTTTTTTGCTAATTTCAAAAGCAAAGGCGGTTCCTGAATCCTTCCTTTTGCTTTAAAGGTTCCACACTAGGCCCCATGTTTCGGTGATCGGGCTCAGCCCAATAGACTCTCGAGTTTTCTTTTCTAATCCAGTTTTCAATCAAGGCATAATGCACACTAAACTCAAATTCGGTCTGGTAGAGTACCATTCAATGATGAAATGGATCTTGCATGAGTCACCTGAAGCATGATTCTTTGTACTCTATAAGGATATCGGAAGTATTTTAATTTCAATTCAACTTTTTCGCAGTGACATAATTAAGATCTTTGTTATCTATACATTAAATTGGTGTTTATAAATAATTTCTTTTTGTATTTTTCCTGACCCCAGATGTGAAATATTAATGCATGAAGTAAAGTCTATACCAATTAAATGATATAAATATATAATAAATTATTATTTTGTCAATTGGGTGTGCTAGTTTATGAATAATATTACATATTAAAGAAATATAATAAGAAAAAAGATGGTTAGACTAGTGGAACTTATAAGTGAATTCAAAAAACAATTGATTCTTTTTTTTAGTATTATAATCCAACCATTCATATGCATTTTTTAAATTAATATATCGTTTTTTTCTAATAAATGAAAATAAAGCTTAACCCTAGTTTAGGTGAGCTCAAGTTAAGCCGAGTCTGATTCATCAGCAAAGCACGCGGATCTTCACTGTCTGTGCCAGCTGTGGCGGGAGACCGTGTCTCATTGGCCAGCTTCGGTGTTCAGTATATCCGTGGCAAACTATATAATAGAAATTAATACCGCTGCTCCGCCGTCCCACGAGCCAAATTCTTGATCCATGCAAATCATTCCATTTCCCTCGCTCTCTCTAACTCTATTTTATATATATATATATATATATATATATATATATATATATATTGAATAATTAAAGACTAATGTAGTGAAACTTCAAATGTATATATTTAATAATTTCTCTAATTAATTTGAAGAAAAAAAAGAGTAATCATTTTTCATATTCTCAATCGCAAGTTTGCGACGGGTGTCGTGAGGAAATAAGCTTTGGGATGCTCTTTATTGATTAATTATCATTGGACGGAATAAGCACTTTCTTGAAAAACTATCCCACATTAATGTGAAACAAACCCTATTGCGTGAGACGCAGAAAATGGGTACATAAAATTCAATTAAGAATTCTCATTTATCGAAGAATCTAATTCTATTTTAAAGGATGGCAAGATCAAGGAAAATGCGTGAGAGATACATCGCTACATTCATCAGTTATTGAAAACGAGTTAAAGGGCTGAGATTCTTCAACATTTTTCTTCGAACACGTTAGGCAGCTCATATATATTTATATTTAGGGCAGAACAAGTTGATGAAGATCAAATTTAAAGATGCGTTAAGAAAGCAATGTGCAGATCCTCTTGAAGACATGAACTTCAATATCAAGAGTTAGTTTCTGCTTCTAAAATCAATTGATTTTACAATGAATCTTAAGGAGTCATCTCCATGAAGAATAATATCTTGAGTAACCTTGCGTGTGTACGTACGTATTCCCAGCAATATTGAATTGCAAAATTCCATGAGAATGCAATGTGTAAAACGTTGCTTTGGAATATCGTAAAACTGTCGAAAGAAAAAACTCTCAGAGAATTAATGGGGATACAGTAGGGGTGAAAAACAAACAAACTGAGTGACAAACAGAAAAAGAATTAATTGAAAAACTAAACCAAGAAAAAACAAAGAAAAACTAATTAAAAAAATTAAAAAAATTTTGGTTCGAATATTCTAGTTTGAGAAAGTTAAAACCAACTTAAATACATTGAACCAAACCGATTAAATTTAAATCTCAAATATTATGAAGGCTCAAAAAATATCTTGTGCTCATAACAAAAAAAACTAAAAAAATATCAAAAAAACACCTTAGATTCCTGTAAAATAAAACTTCATACAAGTCATGGTGTTATAAAAAGGTCTCAAAAAATCAATTAAACGAGTATAGATCTAACTTAGTTTTTAAAGAAAAAAACTGAACCGAATTGATTAATTTAAATAAATTGATCAATTTAATTTGATTTATAGTTTAAGAAACTATAAATTTTGCTATCCAAAAATACTCATCCTGGGATACATAGTTCATCATTATGGGAAAATCCTTTTGCTTTAGGTTATCGATCGGTTCCCGATCAAGGTAGATGGGCAGAAAGGAGGTTTATGA
>Ga0307517_10011458_pt1 | contig 12285 bp, 5 predicted proteins | sample 23_EM_MG_FD_194515 | JGI IMG/M metagenome (GOLD analysis project Ga0307517, IMG submission 194515) | Populus trichocarpa ectomycorrhiza microbial communities from riparian zone in the Pacific Northwest, United States - 23_EM | ecosystem: Host-associated > Plants > Roots > Unclassified | place...
AAAATAAAACATTAATAAAATATTTTTCAGTTCATTTTCCATGACATAACCAGACACTGAAAAATATTTTCCAACTTATTTTTCATTACACTACTAAACATCGAAAAATAATTCACTTTTCTAAAAATTATTTTTTTAAAAAAATTATTTTCTAATAAATAAACGGGGTTTAGAATTTCAATCTTTCCTGCATTCGGCCACGCTAGATGATGATTCGATGAAAGAACAGAAAATCCCAATCTCTTGCATGCAACTTGTGAATCAATCAATGCCCAGCTAATATAAGCGTTGAAAACACCTTTTTCTAAATAAAAAAAAATATTTTTTATATTTTCAAATATTTTAATTTATTAATATAAAAAAAACCCACCGCCATGGTATTAAACACGGTCGTAGTCGTAGCCATTCTTGGGAGACTTTTGGAGTCGGACAATATTTGAGCAGTGATTGCCATGCTAGTGTCCTGCATGGCTGTGATGGAGACATGAAATTTGGCCGATAACACATGTTCCGACCGGCATGTCTTGTCCTTTGCAAGGATGGTCGTCGGTGGAGTTCACGACAGTACGTGTCTTTTTTGTATGGCCTCTGACGACAAGCTCATTTTTTCTGGTTTGAATAGTGGCTAGAGGCATGCCCAAGTGTTCCAGTCGTTTGATATCGAATTTCTCTACCCGTGGCTGTTATTCGTTCGTACAGAACCAGATCCTCTACCTCTGACTAGCTGGCTTGCCGCTGGATATCAGTGATTAATCTTTCTCTTAAACATGCAACCGTCCCCACTTTGTAATGCCATTAAACCTTTGCTGGAAGATGAATAAGCTTTTCGGGGGAGTGGTGTTACAAACAAGAAGAGTTACATTATCAGCATATTTTAATTTCAATTTCTCTAATCAACAAACTTACACGCATCAAAATAAAATTGAACGTTGGGTCAAACTCGTTTGTCACATGGATTTTGATAAATTATCTTCTGAATTTTTTTAAAAAACTAGCATAGTTAATTAAAAATATTGGAGGAATAACACAACTAAAAAAAAAGGAGCTAAATTATACAGTTTGTAGACGTGAAGATTAGAAAACACAACTTTTATAAATTGTTATGGTTCAAAATACAACTTTTATAAATTGTTATGGTTCAAAATAATGACTTTTTAAACAAGTATTAAAGTAGCAATAGAGAGGAGAGAGAAAAAAAAATTCATAGACATACCAAAACTCTTACAACATCACTAATATTATTGTAAAGATCTTGATAATATGAAAAAATAACACCAAAAAAAATCACCAATGGTAACTCGAGTGTCACACTTGCCGTCAAAGACAAGTGAGTCACCCTCCATTTTTTATGGCAAATATAACTCACCCAAGTCATTGTTGGTGACCTTCCTTTGTATTTTTAGATTCTTTTAATCGAGAATTTACTTATGATATTATAATTAGAGTTCCAATGTGTCTTAAAGGTATTTTTCTTTATTTGTTTCTCATCTCTTTTCTTTTTATCCATTTAATATTTTTTAAAAGATATCGATCACTATTACAAGTTATAAAAATCAAGTTTTTCGATAGTATAAATTATGATATTTCACTAATTTTTTCAACGGTAATATTTCATCAATTTTTTTTATATAAATTGTTGTTTTCAAAATAATGACTTTTTGAAAAAAACATTAAAGGAGCAGTGGAGAGAAAAGAGAAAAAAAGACTTCGAACATATACCAAAACCCTCACAACATCATTAGTACTATTGTAAAGATCTTGACAATATGAATAAATGACACCAAAAAAAGTCACGAATAGTAACTCGAGTGTCACACTTGCCGTAAAAAACAAGTGAGTCACTCTCCATCTTTTATGACAAATGAAACTCATCTGAGTCATCGTTGGTGACCTTCCTTTGTATTTTTAGATTCGTTTAATCGAGATTTTACGAATAATATCATAATCGGAGTTTTAATGTATCTTAAGAGTATTTTTCTTTATTAATTTCTTTCTCGTCTCTTTTCTCTTTATCCATTTAATATTTTTTTAAAGATATCGTTATTACAAGTTATAAAAATCAAGTTTTTCAATCGTATAAATTATGATATTTCACTAAATTTTTTCAACGGTAATATTTCATCAATTTTTTTATAAATGTTATTGTTTAAAATAATGATTTTTTTTTTAAAAAATATATTAAAGGAGCAGTAAAGAGAAGAAAGAAAAAAAAAACTTCACAGACATGTCAAAACTCTCACAACATCACTAGTGTTATTGTAAAGATCTTGACAATATAAATAAATGACATCAAAGAAAGTCATCAATAGTAACTTGAGTGTCACAGTGAGTCACTCTCCATCTTTGATGGCCAATGAAACTCATCCAAGTCATTGTTGGTGATCTTTCTTTGTATTTTTAGATTTGTTTAATTGAGATTTTACAAATAATATCATAATCGGAATTTTAATATGTCTTAAAAGTATTTTTCTTTATTAATTTCTTTCTCATCTCTTTTCTCTTTGTCCATTTAACATTTTTTAAAAGATATCGCTATTATAAGTTATAAAAATTAGTTTTTCAATCATATAAATTATGATATTGCACTAATTTTTTTCAACTGTAATATTTCATCATTTTTTTTTACATGCTAAAAACCAAAAATAGCCTTTATCTTCTCCATTTGATCCTTTTAGTCGTAGCCTTATAATGCGCCGCCCATAACCTACTCCATAGGCTGAAACATGAAGGACAAATGGGGGCCGTAGCCTATCGAATTACTCAAAGATCGGCCCCTGCTTCCTTAAGAAATATTTCATTGTCTCTCCAGATTTACTTTCATGCATACCCCTGTATCGATAAATGAGAAATAAATGAGCCGAGACATATTATGTCTCGGTGAAATGAGTTTTGATGAGGGTTTGTTGTTGAGGGTGATTTTCAAATAAAAATAATATTAAAATATATTAAAATTAATTTTAAAAATATGTTGCCATGCAAAAATAAACACTAACTGACAGCATCTCGTTGCTGGAGAAAGTGTAATAGAAGATCGGGTTTCTAATTTTGAAACTGATTCAATCGAATTAAATATTTCAGTTTTATTTGAATAAGGGTATTTATTTAATAAATTTTTCATTTTTTTAAAATTTGGTAGTAATAACAATGGTTTACTATATTTGTTTTTTACAACTAAGGGTGTTCATGTATAGTCTTCATGCACCGACACTAAATTCATCATTTTAATTTAGTTTAAGATCAACTATTCATGTCAGAACTCGGAAGTCATGAGAAGTTTAATTAGTTTGTGACAAGGTGAGCAAGCTGAAAAATAGGAGGAACGTCAGGAGTTTTTTGGGATTCTAATGCAGTAAAAAAAAAATTGTTAAAATAATACAGTACAAAAAATACTTGGAAAAATAGTATAGTTTAGATGTGATTTATAAATAACAAAATATTTAGAAAAATAATACATTTCAAATATGATTTGCAAATATTATCTCCGACTCTCTCAAATTGCTAAATTAATGGACACAAGATTCAAAAAAAAAAAAAAAAAGTAAAAGATCCAAGAGACACATCAAAACTCCAATAACAACACTACCAGTACTGTTGGAAAGATTTAATGATGATCAAAGTGGATCATATGAATAACCCAAAGGTAAGTTAGCCCGAACACCTTTAGATGATTATTATGGCCCCCTTTGTTCATCATCATTTAGACAGCTCGTGTGATCTATATCGTTCACCGTTTGTGACATTCTTTAGTATTGTTAAATTCATATTGTTGAGATCTTTCTAACAATACATGTGATATCGTCATCAAAACTTTAAGAGATATTTGAGAATGTAATAACAATTGTTTTTTACTTAGAAATATATCAAAATAATATTTTTTTTTGTTTTTTTAAATTATTTTTAACACTAAAACAATAAAACGATTTAAAAATATAAAAATATAATTTTAAACAATTGTTTTTTGAGTTTTTACCGGTCTCTATTTAAGCCGCAACCCAAAGCGTACACTCAGTGTTGCTCCTGGGTCAATTTTTTTTTCTTTGATTTCTCTCTCTCCTCTTTGTAATTTGCGAATCATAGAGAATAATCGCAAATTGCGAACTGGAGCAACATCTTGCAACCTAGGCCATGAAACATCAGGTGGTTGCGCCAGCAAAATGTCGTCAAAAGAGCCGAAATCATGAGAAAGAAAGCAGAAAATAACACCACTGAGCTAAACTCAACTCTAACACATAAATAAATAAATCCGGGACAGTACATGGGAAAACAACTATCAGATGACAATGTGTGAGAAAAAAACAATGGAAACCTGAAGATAATAAAAAAACCAAATATAGTAAATTGAATTCCAATTGAGCTACACCACTGAGCAGAAGAGAGAAAGCAGGAATGCAAAAGCATGTAAAGAAAAGAGTTAAATTAGCATAGCGACTCCTTTGTAGGTCTCCCAATCAAAACCCAAACAAGCACAGCCAAGAAAAAAAAACAAAGCCCAGTTGACCATGAAGGGAAAGATGATATCAAGGATAGTAGGCATCACTGTCACAGCTAACTTGGTAGGTCACCCAAAATTGAATTGACAAAGCATGGCAAGATTGTACTGTATAACAACAATAATAATAAACTGAAATCAAATCAAGCTGAAAACTCGTACCTAAACTCTCATCAATCATAGAAGATGGAATGGGCCATCGAAACCAAATCGAGTTGAGGAGGCAAACACGTTCTTCCAGCACCCATCCCAACATAACATACCTGAACATCCTGCAAAAATCCCGCACAACTTGCCAAGCTGGGAGCGTCTTTCATGGGTAGCGATTCCAGCGCACCAATCAAGCAAGGAAGACCTGTGAATCAGACCAGGGATGACAGAAAAAAAGTTGGCAAGCCGCGCCATCACTGCAAATTGAAGGGACAAAGAGATGCACTCCCATTGGTGGCTTCAATTGAGAGGGAAGGGCAGGGCGGGAGAGTGAAAGGCAGATGCAAAATGAGTTGATGAGCCATCCACAATAGGTAGCAGCCCCAAATGGTAGATGAAAAAATTGCCCAAGAATAAAAACAGCCATGCTCCCAGCCCAAGCCCACCAGCATCACCCAAATGGATGGGAAAAAAGCCGGGCAAGATAAGTTGACCCTCGGCCTAAATGGTTGTTCCAATAAATAGGGGCTTGTGTATTGATATACTGCGTTCCAAAGGGTATTTTTCTAAGTTTTAAGTTTTTTTAATTTAAAATTGATTTTTATCTTAACATTTTTGGATGATATATTAATATTAAAAACAACTTTTTAAAAATAAAAATATTATTTTAATATATTTATAATTAAAAAATATTTTAAAAAATAACCACTAACATACTTTTAAATTAGCCAGGAAAAAAAAAAAAACACATCCTCGTGACTAACATACTATCAAATGAATTTCGACAACACATGCTCCAAAGGTTAGATGACATTATTTTTATGCACTCGTATTGTATTAAAAAATAATAATAATAAATTTATGAGCACTCTAAAGACATGAATTTACCTTTAACTCCAGCTGTACGAAAGTTATGTTTATAACATTCTGCCATTAATTAGGCAGCCTAGCTATCTGTAAATCATTCAATACTTCATTGAAGCTTCATATTGTAATGATTTTTTCAAGGGATGATCTCAATTAATCTTTAATTTACACGCCAATTCTTAATTGCATCCCCAACTTATACACACATTGATCCTCTTAATTAAATTACATATCAAGATTCATCAATGTTTTTCACCCAAAGTATTTGCATTATGCACTAAAACAACATTATTTTCAAGAGAAGTTACCGTTTTTTCATAAAATTAGCAATTTATCATGATTCTAGATGAAAAAACTTTATTGAGGATATATTGTGTTTATATTCCAATTTATATATGAAAAAAAATACATTTGAGAAATAAGTAACAGGTGGAGGACTAATCTGAGATCAGCTAGCCTTCTTGTTCAGAATTGTGGAGGTAATTAGGGACATCCAGGGACCAAAGCATTATTGTTTTAGTTCTACTTTTATGCTAAGATTAAGGCAAACGATGTACTTTTGCAGGACATGAAGAATCATTAAAAATGCATATTCGGGATTTTTGAAAGTACATTTCCAAATGGAGCTTACTTGGAATTCTCTCGTTCGCTATAAAAAAAAAGGTCGCAACAGAAAAGGCTTCAAGTTCTTGACAGTCACACTGTTCCAGGAATCCAACGCACATTCAAAGAGAGATCACAGCACCCCAGTTAACATTCATCATGATGGTTAAAGCAATAAGGCTCTCCTCCACCAAGAAAAAAAGGAAGGGAAAAAACTATTTATTGGAGTGTTATGTTTTAGCCATAAAAGCACGCTGCTTTAGTTCATCGGGTTTGATTGCTTTTAGAAGTGTTATCATTGTTAGAGGATAATCAAAATCCCTCTTCTTTCCAAGGTATCATGAGAGGGATCAAGTTCAGTGGATTTTCATGGAAGCATGTGGTAAGACAGGGAGACAATACGCTGATTTCTCGTGTCCTTAAGACCCTTTTTGTTTATTCGCATCTTGCTCGCTTTTTTCAGTCAACTTTTTGTTTATAATAGGACCGCAGGAGAGGAACTTTATGGGAGGGAAATATGAGAGAAGGGTTCTGTAGCATATGAGAGAAAAGAAGAGACCCCTAACGTCTCGTTTGGGTTAAGGATATTATAGGATTTCTTTTGCCTTAGGATTTGGGATGTAAGTAATATGTATTGTGTAGGGTTTGCTGAAAAATCTCAAGTCTCCAAGAATACAAAAAATATTATGTTTGTTAAATGCTCAGAAACCCTAAATTCTTGAAATATAAGATACATGAGATGTAAGTAAATATATATTGTGTTTGGTTTGTTGAAAATGCTACATTTCCAGGCATTCAAGAGCATGGACAGCTAGATAGCAGCCCTGACATTTCTAAGAAGTTAATTATTTCCCTCAAGGAGTGATATGCATGTTTAAACTAGTTGGAGCCTTCTTGATATTCCCACCTGTGTGTTTTGCAACCAAGCATGTGAGAGAGTAGAGATCATCTGTTCCTTGTTTGTTCATTTGCCAAAACAATTTGGCAAAAAATCTTGCAACCATTGCTTGAAATGTGGGTGATCACTAGAACCAGGAGTTTGATCGGGCTAAGCAGCATCTTCAGAAATAACCTTTCTTTTCCGTGCTCTTGATATCTTGGTGTGCATGTCTATGTCTCATATCACAAGAAATTCAAATTTTTTCAAAATATTTTTAAAATGTTTTCCACACTAGTTTGCTTTGTAATGTAAATAGGGATTGACTCTTACTCTTTTTTTTTCTTGATTTACGAAACTTATCGATTCATGAAAAAATATACAAATGATCTTCAAAACGTGGCAGGGTTTATTTTTAAAGTTCAGGTGAATATTGCAAAGATTCAGTTGAAGCACGTAAAGTTTCAAAATATACGATTGAATTTTTACACAAATACATTGCAATGCTTTCAAGTCAATTTGGCAGCGAAGAACCTTGCCTTTAGATGACGACAAAGGCGGGGTAGATTTGAAGACATCGTCGGTTACCGCGCCAACAGCACTTTAACGTTTGCCTGTCGAGGCATGATCAACCAATGGGTCTTTAGTGAAGATTGGAACTTGGGCTGTGTCAGGCTTTTTGTTTCTTATGTTCCTTAGATATTCACTCTCTCTGTTACTTGCTAGTAGCTAATGTATTTGGATCGCATCCAAGAAAATAAAATAAAATGGAAGGCAATGAAAGCATGGTTGTTTAGCACTGTGACGTATTAAAATATTTTTATAATATATTTTTTAAAAAATATTTTTAAGAAGTTGATTTCACATCTTCCACTTATAAGCATCTAATTATTAATTGCCGAAAAAAAGAGTTAATATATCTTGAGTTATTTTGTTTTTTACGAATGAGATATTCCCAAATCATGTTTTAAATATCGAGATTAAACTTTAACCCATTATGCTGTATATAATTTTTTTTTTTTTTGATAATCCGGGGTGTCCGGGTCAGCTTACGCGCACTACGACTAATCTTCGGATCCACTGAACACCCTGTAAGCCTAATAAACAGGTAAAATATCACGGGAATAACATGCATACACACAAAGATTCAAACCTAGAATGCAGAGATAGAGAATTCCATACCAGATCGCTGGGCCAGGAACCTGGCTGGTGTATACTGTATATAAATCTTAATATATCCTTATATTGTAAACCAACTCCTTGGATTTTGAGCTATCAACGATCCCTTTAACTAACTAGGAACTGCACATGCATAGAGGTTGGTCATTGAATTGATTGGGCTTGATATAGAGAGGAGACCTCTTCCGAAACAGAAAATTCCCATCTTAAAATTGTTAGTAGGAAATAAATTAGGGGGATATTGGAGCAAATCTAAGGAAGAATTCTCTTTTTCCTTGCAAAGAGGTGAGAAAGGTCTTGATCTGAGACAGAAAAACAGTACTGATTTCAGCCTTGTCTATGTTTATAGAATTTATAAAATCTTATTGTCATTCTTCTTTTTTTCTCTCCTCTCAAGAGTAGTTTTTGAGTGATACAATTCTGGATGATCTGCTTATCAAACACTAGTTATTAATTTTAACTGAGATCAAAATATTAACAATATTAATATTAATATCAAACACTGATAGGGCTTTCAGGTACACCTGCCTCTGTAAAGTTTTATTCAAGCATTTTAGACTTGGGGTTGTGGCTGGCAAAGATAGGAAATAAACTGGAACGGAAGGTGTTGTTGAGCAGTGCTAAACACTGTCCACACACAATGCAGACCGGAGCCATGCCTTACACACACACACACACTTAACTTTTATTTTCATCAAATGATACCTTTAATTGCAAAGTTAATAGCCAATTGATTTGTATTAAATCAATGGCTTGTGTTTCGTCGTGGACCGGGTAAATTTCATTGCAGCTGAAAAAAACGATGCCAAAAGCACTTTCATTGTATTTTAAAGAACAAAAAAAATCAATGACTCAACATAATAATAGAAAGAAAACTAAAAAAATAATGATTATCAAACTCTATGAATAATGATGAAATCAGGAAAAAACAATCCATAAAAAAAAGGTTTTAAAAAATAAAGCACCAACAAAATTAAGTGAGGTTGTCAAAACCCGTGAGTAATATCATGTCAAACCTTAAATATAAAAAAAAATTGAATCGAAAGGAAAAATCAAAAAGAAAAATCAAATTTACAAAAGAATTCAAAACATAAAAAAAAACAAAGAAAATCAATTTTCAACGAACTCAATAATAATGTATGAAATTTTTAAAAATAAATAAAAATGATTGAAACGAACCCGGTCCAACCTTTAAGATTTGTGACACAGATCATAAGGTCAAATCACAACGTAAAAGGAAAACAAAAAAAATATAAAATTCTAAACCAACCAAAATAATTAGGGATAAACATGAAAAAACAAATTAAAAAAAAAAGTTATTTAAAAAATGTAGATTTGAAAAGAAAGAGAACCAAATTTAACATAATAAGAAGAAAAAAAAAACCAAATCATAAGAGATGAAATTGAAAAATAATTTCAATTAAGAAAATGATAAGAACAACTAAATAACAATCAAAAAAACGAGGACCATATTTGATATAAAAATAACATGTCAGGGGATGAAATCCAAAGGCAAATTAATTCAATAAATGATTCAAGACCAAAAACATCATAATTAAAAGAATAAGGACCAAATCTAATATAAAAACAAAGTGTAAAGGGATGCAATTGAAAAAATAATTAACTTAATAAATGATCCAAGACCAAATACATTACAATTAAAAGAATGAGAACTAAATCTGATATAAAAATAATCAAGGGATGAAATTGAAAAAACAAATTAACTCAATAATTAATTCAAGACCCAATACATTGCAATAAAAAAATGAGGAACTGATTTAATTTAACAAACAAATAGCTAGACTTTTTTTTGCTTTTTTTTTTTGCAATTATCAACATAATTTTCTAGGTGGAGAGAGGGAAAAGAGGGAGGAAGAGAAAAACTCTTTGTCGGTGCTCCTCTGCGCTTCGCCAACGAACACACGTCTCACCACCGTGACGGGGGTGGTGAGGTGCCTCGAATGCCATCTCGGACGACGGCATTCAACGTTGTATAGGCGCCACATGCTCCATCCAAAGTGCGAGAGCAGTGCCCACTTGCTGGTAGCATCTTTTTAAATTTAGAATTCATTTATATATATTAAAATACCAAATCACTCCCAACCCCACATGAGAATTACAAAAAAAAAAAAAACATAGCAAAAAACCTAAAATGACATTGCATCCATAGTAGAGAGAGTTTACTTTTTTATAGACATTTAAGTAATTGACATGCACAACAAAATGGAAAAAACTTGAAAAGCCCTTGAACCAAAGGTAATTTTTAAGGGTTATTTGGTAATTATACTGTAGAAAAAACATGAATTTACTAATTAATACCCTTCTTTAATGTAGTTACTGATAAGCATGTTGGAAAAAGACCTATATACCCCTAAAGCTAACATTACCCACCAAGGGCGAAATCAACCTTTCACTGTAGATTCGCACAATGAAAAGTTGATGCTTTTTAGTTGTAGTTAATTTTTTTGGCGAGGGACAAAATGGAAAGAAGAAAGACCATTATACAAAAGACACTAACAATAGGTGGTGTGTTTAAATTTGGTGTGAAAAGTGTAATTTAGTCCTCCAATTTTAAAAAATAGAATTGTTTGGTCCCTTATGTCTTTCTAGATTCAATTCTAATGTAAATTTTTTTTTTATTCTTTTCAAGTCCTTGATTTGTGAAAGAGAGAGAATTTCACCGAATCCCAGCATAGAAAAGAAAGTTGCTGTTTTTGAATGTTTTAGCCACCAAATTGGTTTTTTTTACTGGAGTCAATGGGTTCCATATGAAGAAAATAGTTCGATAGTGGTTGTTTAAAATCTCAATATTATCTAAAAAGGTAAATCAAAGTCGAGGAAAAAAAATCTAACTCGATTTGATTTCGTATTTTAGGATTGTTTTCAAGATTTTTGAGGTTGATAAATTGGTTTGTAGGTGTTTTAATGGTGCTTATGAAGTATTTGTTTGGTTAAAATGGGTTTTTAGAAGAAAATAAGTTTTCCCTGATTTTTCAGTCACCACAGTGGTGGCCAAAATCTGAACAAACAAACAACACATCATCTAATTATTATTTTAAAAAAATAGGGTTTATCCACCCATTAAAAGGAAAAAAAATAAGGCCAGACTCACAAGCCTGAGCTATTTCTTTAAAAAATATTTATATTCATTGTTTTGTTGCATAATAAATTTTTTAAAAAAATTATTAGACTTGGTTTGGACCTTGACGCGAATCAAAGTTTTGATGGGTTAATACATGATATTTGGGGCTTTTTTTTTTCCTTGTTGTTTAATGCATTTCCTGTTTTTTTTTAAATGCAATTTAACCATTTGTTATCATTATTATTTTTTATTTAACTTAAATGAAAAAAAATACAATTTCATCCTTTTTATCACTTAACTTAAAAAAATCATGTCTAATTAAAATTATATCCATTACCTACATTGTAAATTTTGTCAGTTAATTCAAGTTGACCGAAATTAATATAATATGATATATGTTTTAAATTTTATCTTCAATTCTTTTATAACTCTTAAATTTACTTTTGAATTTCATTTAATTTATGGTCAAATAAGACCCAATCAAGACCTAACCAAGAAAAGAACAAGGAAAGGAAATGAAATATATTATCTAACCAAGTTAACTTATTATTATCGTGTTCATTACTCGGATTGTAAATTTCACATGTGAACTCGAGTTAATATAATGTGTCGTCTTTTTATTTTACCCTTTTTTTTATTTAATTCCTTGATATTTCATTGTTTTCTTTTTTTTAGTTAGGGTTAAATAAAATTATAACATGACTGCATAAAATATTTTTTATTAACCTTATTGTCATTTAAACAAACCTACCAATTCGCTTTTGGCCTACTAGGTTAAAGAAATCACATCAATTTTTTTTTAATTTATTTACACTTATAATAATAGATCTTTATTTTAAATATTTGGTTGCATACAAGTAAAAATAACACTTTTTGTATTTTTCATGCAATTATTAATTTTGTAATCTACTCGCAGGTATCGGGACCCAAAGGCTAGTTTTCATTAAAGATTTATTACTCATATTGAAATCACAGTGGCATGGCATGGGACATTCTGACATTTACAGCATGAATTGATATAATTTTCAAAAAATGCAA
>Ga0307517_10011459_pt1 | contig 12283 bp, 17 predicted proteins | sample 23_EM_MG_FD_194515 | JGI IMG/M metagenome (GOLD analysis project Ga0307517, IMG submission 194515) | Populus trichocarpa ectomycorrhiza microbial communities from riparian zone in the Pacific Northwest, United States - 23_EM | ecosystem: Host-associated > Plants > Roots > Unclassified | place...
TCTGTTATCTCGAAATGTTGGCAAGCTGCTTTCTTCACAAGGTGGACCAGCTCCCTGTCGGCAGGGGTAGATGTAATAGGCTTTGTCGGATGTGGCATTTTAGTTTTTTATTGACCCCAAAAATTAGACTTCTTCTTTGTCGGGCGAGGCGGCGGCGATTTCGGCGCTTCGGGCTTCGCCTCCGGCTCGTGCAGGTACGTCTCCCTGGCCCAGCGATCGTCATTCCATCGATCCATTCCCACAATGTAGGCGGCCGCGCGAGCGTACACCCTGCAATCCAACGGCTCGTTGCGCTTGTACTTCTTCACCCATACCACGGCATCATACCCCCGCTTATTTTTTGTCAGCACAATCTCCTCGGCGGTGAGCCCCCGGAAGTATTCCTGGCCCCGGCGGGGGAAATGGCAGTACCCGTCCGGGATCTCTCCCGTCTCCCGGTCAATCTTCACCTTCAGAAATCCATACAATTCGCTTTTGATAATAGAGACACCGACACCCCACACCTTCACTTTGCCGATTTTCTTACCAGCCTTGACCAAATCCACAGCTTTCGGGGCGCCGACGTAAGTATCGATCCTTTCCCGCCCTTTCACAGGAACTACGCGGGTTATACTGTGTTTTTTGGTGAATTGGTAGACTTTTTCGGTGTTATAGCCTGTATCTACTGCCATCAGTCGGAGGGGAAGTACGGCGCTATCCCCCTGGCGCACCCAAGTTTCATTTAGGATCTTCTCCAGCTCGGACCACACTTCCGCCTGAGTGGTGTCCCCATTGATGACCCGGTAATCGATCTGCTGGCTCCTGCGCCCTTTTAACCATCCTACAATCTCAACCTCCAGGCGGTCGGCCTGCACGTCCACGCCAGCGGTAATGAAAGCGACCGTGGAGAACGGGGTATTGATTGGAAAATCCTCAGCCCGGTCATACAGGGCCTCCCAATCGGGTTTATCGCCCTGATCCGCTTCGTAGCACTCTCCCAGTTTGGTATTGATGAAAACGATTTTCTTAGGGATGTCGTTTTTGCTCTCCTCATAGTCTTTTGCCATCCGGCCCCAGGAGAACATGCCATAGGGGGAATACATGGCGGAAAGATGATAGCCGAAAGTGTAGCCATCCTCCTTTTCCGGGTATTTGGCAATCCACTTGCCGGCGTTCAGCATCCGGGTCTTATGTCGCTCCTCGATCTTCTTTTTGCAATTACTGCACTCGTAGGTGACATTTTGGTACTTCCCGATCTCATAGCGTAGCTGCTCAAAGACCAGGACCTGGTAGTCGTTACAGAACGGGCAGGGTAAATGAAAATACCGTTGGCCGGTCTTTTCGAATTCATTATCTATTTGGCTCGCGCCCTTCTTTGTCGGGGTGCTGGTAAGGAACATTTTCCGGCGGTTGCCAAAGGTGGAGGTCCTGGTTTCCGCAAGATCCACCGCCGACCCTTCCCCGCCGACGCTCTCGGGGTAACGATCAATCTCGTCACCGTAGATATTCTTCGCCGGCGTAGAGGAGAGGCCGACGGGAGAGTTGGCCCCGACCATAGACAGGAATCCCCCAGGGAATTCCTTATACATCAGGGTGTTTCCGCTATCCTTCCCCCTGGCCCTGGAGACCTTTGCCCGCAGCTCGGGGGTACTATCGATCATTTTTTCAATACGCTGCTTGCTGGTCTTTTTCATCATGGTGTCCGTCGGCATGATGTACAGGAACGGCGCCGGGGACATATCGATGGAGTAGCCCACCCAATTATTTCCTATCTCGGTGAAGCCTACCTGGCTCCCCTTCTTAACAACTATTTTCTGAGCCGGGTTATTAACGGATAGCTTGTCCATGATCTCCCTGGCGTAGGGGGTTCGGCTGGTGCGGAACTTTCCAGGCTCGGCCGACGTCTCCGGCAGGATGCGCTTTTGGTCAGACCATTCCGATACCGTCATGACGGGATCAGGCCGGAGCCCGTTGTAAAACCCACCGATCAGGGAAAGGTCGATATCGTCCTGCAGGTTAGTCATTTTTGATATTCAGGGTGGGGTTGATAAAATTATTCAATACTTGCGTCAGCTCGTCGTTGAGGATATTGATAGCCTCTACTTCGTTCGGGGCGGCCATGATGTCCCGCACTACCCGCTGGGGAATATTGAACAGCGCTTTTTTCAGTTCATTGCCGGCAGCGAAGAGGGTTTTTTCTACCTTATCCCTCGATACCAATTTCCCCTCGGCCTCCTCCAGCTTCTTTTTATCCAGGGCCGCTCCGATCACCTCCCTGATCCGCATCGCCTCCTGGGCACTGGTTCCGCTGCAGATCCGTAAAGAACCCAGCATAGCGTCCAGGGATTCGGCCTCTAAAGTCGGAGGTGCATCCGGCGGAGGGTGCGGACCATCCATTTTTTCAATCGCCTTCGCCCGGCTTACCCCGCTGCGGGGTTTCACAGTCAAATGAAGATGCCCCCATTCCTTATTTGCAATTTCCGGGAGTATCTTCTTTGCGTTGGTATCGAACCCTTTAGCGATCAGCCCCGACGCAATCGCTTTGCGGATAGCCTTCTCGTCCACCTTCAGCCGTCGGCCATATTCGCGTATCGATATAAGTTCCTTTTCTGCCATTTTGTCCGTTCGAGTGCGGACTTACAAAAAGTCCGCAACTAAAAATAGTTTGCGGCTCGGGGTAGCCGCAGTTCAGTCCGCACCGGGAGGACCCAAAGGCCGCCCCCTTCCATTCCTTTAGGTGCCCCCTGACCTCAATAGGAACGATATGTTGCGCTCTAGCGCCCTCGGGAAAACCGCGTCCACATTGGCTTTGATGGTCTGCAATGCCTTCTTATTGATCACAGCGGCATGTACAGTGACCGATAGGAGAGGTTTTATAGGTAGGTCATTTCCAGCCGCACTCAAACGCTTATGCCTGCGGACGAATCCGTACTTAGCGCCTGAATTGTATTGACCACGGGCGAATACCCTGGGTTTGGCACCGGCTATCATGAAGGCGTAGGGTATAGTCTCCCGCTTGCCTTTGATGACCTCGATACTAACACCCTGCCCTACTGTCTGCTTTTTATTGCCCTTCAATTTCTGCACACCTTTCCTGCTAACCGAGATGGATTGGGTCGCAGTGTGAAAGATTGGGCTGAATGCATCCATAGGGATCGGTGTCGCGCTTGCGAATAGTTTTGCCACCAACGTTTGAGGCTTTGATCGGATAACGTCAACGCCTTTCAAGTTCTTTTGAGGAATATTGTAAATAGACTTTACTGCAGCACGGGCCTGGGTGCGAGCCTGCAGGACGGTCTCGTTCATAGCTCTGGATATGGCGCGGGTCATATTCTTGTCACTGAGATCCTCGCCGAGTTTTCTCAGCGAGCGGATGGCAGGGCGGGTGTCTACGTAAATCATCTTAATGGGTTGGCTATTTCGCAAGTTAGTAGTTATTGTTTCTCGATAAGTCTCAAATTCAATGCTCCCTCAGATTTTAACTTTTCGAAGTAACATTTTATGCACACTCGCTTTGCTAATTTTTCAAGGTTGGGAATATCTGCCTTTACTTCCGGCGATTGGTCAGGCCCTTTGTTGAGCTCGTACGCTTCAGCCAGGCGGCGGTCGCTGGCTTGGTTGCTGCCGACGAAATCACGGATACGTAGTTGCCGAGCATAGTCCAGCATCTCCGGGGAAATTTCCACTAATCCGCGTTGGTGGAGGAAATCGAAGTGTGTAGGCTGAATGGACCAAAATTTAAAATCGGGTTCGTGGAACCGCTGATAGAGGAATTCTAAATCCTTTTCCGAGCATGGCTCTTCCTGCTGCTTCGATAGCTGCTCGGTCTTTTTCGGGTCCCGGCCAACCTTCTCGAATTGAGTGTCCAAATTCTTCAGGATGAAGTTTTTCGCCAGCCAGGCGTCCGCAAATGCGTATTGCAGGAAACTCTTGAACCGCTGCAAGGCGTTGGGCTGTGACCATTCTTCGTTTTTCGCGGCGCAACGCTTTTTCAGCTTGCCGATGATGGATTTTAAAAACTTCGGATCCTGCCCGGCGAATAGCGGGGGCTCTTTGAATTTTTCGATAACGAAATCATTCCAGACCTTCACAATCTCCTGCCAGTAAGGCTCCGGCTGTTTTCCCTTATCCTCACCATTTTCCGGTAGCGCCGGTTTTTCCGGCGCAGAAGGAGTTTTAGGGACTTTAGATTTCTGAGTAAGTAAGTTACTTTTCTTTCTTTTACTTTCCTTTACTTTACTTTGTGTAGTTCCCCCCCCGATTATCCCCCCGGAAACTACACCGCCGTTGTTATTTACATCCTTATTACTTGCTGGCAACTCTTTCGCCGGTGTATTTTGTTGGGGGATTGCGGGGGGAATATGGGCCGGTAAATCTATTAGCCGGTATTCATCCCGGAGAGTATTATTCTTTCTGCCGGCCTCGCAAACGATCTTATGCCAACGCTTTTGCACACCGGAAGAGGTTATGATCTTGTGATCCTTGTACATTTGCTCGCTGAATATGGCAATACCAGGCTCAAAGCACGTTTTGAGCACGTCCTGGAGCTGATCCATAGTAAAATTATTGTTCTTGCAGAAAAGCCTCTGATTGATTTCAGACCACTCCCGGTAATAACCGCCTGGGCCTCCGTAGATGTGTTTCCATAGCTTATGAACCAGGGAATACCCTACGTGGCTGTGGATGGCCTCTACGTACTGCAGGTTGTCGTCGTCTGAAGTATCCTGGTTGTAATACTTCAGGGCGTTGTCGGATGGCCTAGCCATATTGGTTTTAGTATTTTAGTTCAACTCTTCTCGAATAATAGCTTTCTCTGTAAAGGGTGCTTATCGATCCGCGGGCGGCTGGGCACGCTCCAGGATCCGCCCCCGCGTTCTCCTATCAGAGACCAACCTGCTGCCTTTAATGACGTACCCGGTTCGGACGCAAGGATATACGTTATTAATTTTCGGTAGCCGAGGGCTTTTGTGGCTCTCCACGCTGCCGCATACAACATGCTGCAGGCATTGGGTGTCCCGTCCGTGCATAGCCGGGTAACCTCCAGAGTGAAGCCATCCTGCTGCTGACGACCATTTGGACGGCCAACTACGGCCACTCCAACTATCTTTTCAGTATTACCGCACGCTACTTGAAAAATGCTGCCCACCGGCTTCCTGTGATGCCTATGATGCTTTGAAATAAACTCAAAGGCTTCATCCTGAAATATGGGCACTATCTTTATCATAATAACTTCAACTGCGCTGTCTCCTGCTTAAAACGCCGATTGCCGGCTTCAAAATATTCCTGATCAATTTCCCATCCCCAATAGTCGAAGCCCATCAGGTGCGCCGCAATGCGGCTGGATTGGCTTCCCATGTGGGTATCTAATATCTTACCCCCCCCATTCCATAATTTAACAATAGCCATTCATATAGCTTGACGGGCTTTTGGGTCGGGTGTATCCGGTCCAACTGATTAGGATTGTGTTTAAAAATGCGAGCGGGGGTGTCAAATGATGCCCACGCTATCTCACATTCCGCAAACGAACGACCGTACATACCCTCGCCTTTATCCCAAACAATAAAACACTTATGAACTGGAAGCGGGAAATAGTTGCCTCCCCAAATAATCTGATTTTTACTAACCCGGAACAATTCAATAAAATACGAGGCAGGCGGCGGCACAGCATCCCATACCTTCGTATCAGGCTTAACCGTTGATCTCGAACCCATATGCATTTTGTTTACCCCTATCCCATAAGGCGGATCGACGATAGCAAGGTCAAAGAACTTATCCGGGTGTCGGGCCATCCCTAGCATGTTATCCTCATTATATACCTCGCTGACGGCCATTTTTAGAATAAAACATTTTTAGGCGAACGGTTGATCCAGAGGCATTCTGTCCGCTCGGCGGCGCCATCGGCGAACGCCTTGTGCCTGACGACATTCCACCCTTTCAAAATATCCGTATACAGGTCGGATTCGTACCCACATACAATTACAGTCCCTTTCAAAGCGCGGATACCCCCCCCCCATGTCGATATGATCCTGGTCCGTGAATTCGTGGGCATAGGCGGCATTACCCCGCTGCATGTTCCTGGTGGCATGCACGTAGGGCGGATCTAAAAAGTGAAGAGTATCGGGGGAATCATGCTGGGCCAGGATGTCCCGGTAGTCCCGGTTTTCTATTACCACACCCCGGAGGCGATCCACGAAGGATGCAATATGATCAGGGTAATGGGACCAATCTCCCGCCGGGGTAGTGCCTGACCTGTGCGAGTTGGCTCGGAACCCGGTGGAATACTTCGCATTCGTAGACGCGCTACCGAATCCCGCAAACGATCTCAGGATTGTTTTCCGGGCCTTCTCTATCGGATCGTCGGTCGCGATGATATCCATCTCACCACATTCAACAAACTCCGTCCTGGCGAATGGCGTAAGCCTTAAAACCCGCTCCAATTCCGCAGCGGAGACGGGATCCCGCAGTACACGGAACACATTTACTACTGTATCCCACATATCGTTGTAGACCTCGGCGTAAGACCGCGCCTTTTGCATCAACACGCTGCCCCCGCCACCGAAAGCCTCCGTATAGATCCGGTGCTCCGGGAAATGGCTTATAATCCGCTTCGCCTGGAGGAATTTACCTCCGTGGTAGCGCAAAACCGGGCGTTGAATGGCTTTAGTCATGTCTTTAATAGTCAAATCCTCCGCAAAAGAAATCCGGGTCCTCTTCGGCCACCTCGTCTGAGCTGGGTATCTTGTCGGCCGGCCGGGGGAATTCATTATGCAGCACCCCATCCAGGAGCCTGCCGGCTTCCTTCTTACCTACCCTCGACATGCATACCGATTCTTTTCGGTGGTCCCATACTACATTGCCGTGCCTAAAGATGCCGTCCTGAAACATCCCCAGGGGTTTTTTATTATCGTCCATCAAATGGCTGTACTGCCTCCATTCCCCCCATTGCTTGAAGAAGAAGGCAGCGGAGATAGTTGAACACTGGTCGCGAAGGTGGCGGACCCAATCGGGGTGCATCGGCCTGGCACCCGGACCGGATTCCCCTCCAGCTATAACCCAATCGATGCCGGTAGACATAGCGGCGTTCATGCCCATTTTATTGATCTGGCCGTTGATCGCATCGTTGGCAATATCGACCCGGCCCAATAGGGGTTCACAGGAGAGGAACCGCACAGCCGCCGGGAGCTGCAGGAGCAGGGGGATACGCTCGTTCGCGGTCTCCTGGTCCTCGATGGAAACCCCTATCCATAGATTTTTACCCATAGTGAATTTATACCGGCCGCCTCGCTGGAACCATCGGAGATATTCGATAGCCCTGCGGGGCCTCTTCGTGAGCACCTGGAAGGTGTGCTGGGGGCAGGCAGCTATAGTATTAAAGACGTCATGGATGAAAGAAAACGGGACATCCTCATGGAACAGATCGCTCATGCTGTTCACGAACACCCTGACAGGCTTTTTCCAACGCATGGGGTTATCTATCCGGTCCTGGTGGCATATTACATTACGGAAAGATCCTTTGCCGTTAAACCGCTCGTAGATGCGCTCAGCGTAGCAGTTCTTACACCCCTGGCTGACCTTCGTACAGCCGGTGACGGGATTCCAGGTCTTATCTGTCCATTCGATCTTACTCATAGCGAAAGGGTTTAAGTTGTGAATTAGCAGGCAGGAAAAGGGGATGCCCTGGGCTCCCGTCATTCGTAACGTGCAGGCAGTATGCTCCTGGAAATCGTTTTGCCACGGCGGGGCCACGCTCTTTTGCAGCTTTGAAAGCCCCCCAGGCAAATACAATGCGGGCGCACTTGCGGGCAATGGTATCCAGCCACACGTCGTTATCCTTCAACGGATCTTTACATTTTTTCAGTTCAGCCGGTTTTGTGGCAACTAAAGCAAAAAGGTTCATCATGTAAAAGCCGCCATACCCTGCATCGTACGCGAATCGCGTCACCCGGCGGATTGTTGCGTCGTCTTTCAATGCATTGGCCTTAGAGGGATTCAGTCCTATGAACATTACGAGAGGCTTATCCTCGTTCCATACCCGCCATAGGGCATATCTGTAAAGCATGTCGTCACTAAATTCTGCTCCTTTTGTCATTTTGTCTTTTTCCTATATATAACTGAAATAGAGAAAATATTTTTTAAGCGGGTAGATTTCCCTCCGGTGGATCAATCTTTTTAAAGGACAGTTCGAACCGGTCGCCGTTATATTGGTTCGTGATCTCGGCACTTATATGGGTTTTCAGCCCGGCTATTACGAACGCAGCAAGCAGTGTTTTGCTGGATGAATCCAGAGCGGCGTCTACAATCTTCTGTTTGACCTCATGCGGCAAAGGACCATAGGGCGGACGGCTGGCGCGCAGGTCGGCCTTCAATCTCTTTCTTTCCTGCTGGCGGAACCGCCAACGTTGTATGATGTTCATAAAATAATGGGGTTAAAATAGGTCCGGGCTACTACCCCCGGACCCTTCTTCTCGAAAACTTTACCTACCCGTTATCCTGGGGAGCGCTTTCGCTTCCTTCGCCAGCTCCCGAACCATCACCGGTAGCGGGAGGAACGTCTGCAACCAGGTCATCCACTTCCTTCACGCGAGCTGCCAGAGAATCGGCACGGGTGCTTACCTTCTCGATGGCTGCCTGCAGCTCAGGAGATACGTTGTCCCCGGCTGCCTGCTTCAGTTCATCCACCTCCGCAAGCAGGGCGGTTGTCTCACCCCCGATCTTTGTAACGCCGGTGGTCACATTGTCCAGCTTGTCAGATACCGCATTCAGGGCGTCTGCCGCTGCTTTCTGATTGATCATAATCGTGTTGATTTTTTTGTTTAACAATTGAAATTCAAGGAAAACTCTTGACCTGAACAGGCCCCGCCACCTGCGGAATAAGTTGCAAAACATAGTGTATTGTTTTATGGTTATCGTCTAATCTGTTTTTTACCCCTGGCGATCTGCCAGTCGATCACATCGAGATTTCTCTGGATGTAATCCTTTATGTCCGGGCGGAGGGTTGTGATATTATCCCAGCACCATCGGAGATAGTCCGGCGGGACATTCACCATTGCATAGCCCTTATACTTGCCGAAAGGCATCAGGCTATTGTCGTCGATCGGTGGGACCATTGGCTATAATATTTAGTTCACGTGGAACAATTTTTTTCACGACACCTGCCCGATCCCGGTAAACCCAGGAATCTCCCTCCAGGTGACCGGAGACACCGGAAAGGTTTTGGGACCCGCAGGCACACCGTTGGAACTTCAGCAAGCGACCCCGGCCTTTCCCCTGGTTACTCCAATGGACCAGGCCGGAACAGCTATTGCAGATCGCGGAGGGCATGAGTTACCAGCGGATTTCGATACCTTTCGCATGGAGGACCCGGACATCAAATCCGGCGGCTTCAAACATATCCATGAAGATAGGCACCCACTCCTCGGTAATAACCTCCGCCTGATAGAGCGTTTTGCCGGCGGCGGCCTGTTTGCTAATAGCCTCCTCGATTTTTGCCAGGTCATCTTCCTGGGCTTTTTTACTGCCGGCAAGAATCTTTCTCGCCTCCTTTGCTGTGAGCATGTGAAAAAGTTTAGAGGAGGGTGATGGGATCGAACCACCGACCTGCAGGGTTAACACGCCTGCTGCTCTACCGCTGAGCTAATCCCCCCATTTGAAAAAACCGGGACACCGAACCACAGGCGCCCCGGCACCTTTTAAAAACCAACTATGAACTACTAACCATTTTAGAACTTTGATTCCTTCCAGCCCTTCTCCCTGGCCTCTTCCGGGTGAGCCTCTGCATATTCATTACAAGGGTTACAGGCCGGCATCCAGAACTCTTTTACCCGGAGATACTTGCCTCTCCCCTTCTTATGGTGGACGCCCTGTGTCGCCCCGGTGCATACCCGGCTCATGATCCCACAGCGCGGGTTTTCCATTTTGAAGATCCGCGCCTCCTTATTGTAGTGCCTGTTCTCCTTTTGCCGCTTTTTGCTATACTGCGCTCTCCACTTCGGCTTTTTCTCCTCCTTTGCCTTCCCCGCCTTCACGGCCCGGATCTCTTCTATACCCATTAGATCAGCCAGTTTTCGCGGGAATGGACATTGAACACCCTGGAAGGTTTATCTGCCGGCGTCCGCCTGGTGGGCGGCTTTTTCAGCAATACCTTCACGCCGCTGCGCTCTACCGCGTTGTGGGCCGCCGTGTAGGATATTTCCAGGGCATCCGCGATATCCTGGATGTACATGCCTTTACCGTATTTCTTGATCCAGGCGATACGCTCGTTCATTATCTCCGGGTTGGCACGACCGCCTCCGAGTATAAGGCGGATGCCCAACTCCTTTGCGATACGGTAAATGGTGCTCCGTCTCTCCCCGAGGGCTTCTATGCGCTTTATGCCTTCAGGGGTTTCATGGTGCTTTCTGATAAATGACCTCAGTTCGTGAGGCTGCAGGCGGGTGGCTGGCATATAATAGGAATTGAAACGGTGAACTATTTGCGGATGATGACGAAATCCTGGAAGGGCAGCAGCTCGTCGGTCATAATCTCGATCTTGCGCTGCTCGATCAGGTTGGCGAGCTCCACGCTCTCAAACCAGAACATGATCGTAGCATCCGTGGTATCGAAACATATCTCCACGCGAAACTCTTCTTTCTGTTGACCTTTGAATATGGGCAGGGCGAGCACAAAATCGTTTGGCAGCTTCGTCTCAATCTTCTTTGAGACCGCAGCGGCGCGATTGCCGCGTGTATCTTCGCTCCGAGAGGCTTCTACATACGCTTTAAAATCGAAGGCTTGAAAAGCCTTTAACAGATCGTCGTACTTGTCCGCGTCACGAAAGAGCAGTTTAGAAAACCGGAGCAACTTTACAACCGCCTCGCGGGTGAGCATTTTTGGCTCGTTGATTTGAAACTGAGACAGGTAGTCGGTATATTCAAGCTTCCCGATAATGACACCGCCGTAGGGGTTTTCGGGGTCCAATTCAAGGGTGATGGACATTTTATCCTCGTCCACGGTGATCACGGCGGACCGGAGATCCACCTTTTGAAGGGCCACGCCATTGTTGGCAGATTCCGGGCTGTCAATTTTATCCCGGAAACGCTTTTTAAGATAGTCACCGGGGGTAGTGATGTGTCCGGCGATCAGGACCCGCACCGGCGGCTTTTGCTCCAGAGCCTTGCCCTCTAAGAAGGTGAACTCATTGCCCTGGGGTTGGATAACAATTTCGGATTGCATTTTAAATAGATGATTTGGTTAAAAAAAATGTTTACCTGGGTCCAACGAAAAGACGCGGCTGCTTCTCGTTCGGTAGGAGCCTCCGGCTGCTGACGAATTCACCCTTTTCGTCGTAGGTATTTCTTATGCCGGCCTGCATATCGTCAAAGTGGAACAGCATGCCCGTCACCTGTTCCTTGCGGGTCTTTACCTCGGAGAGGAGGCCCTTATTCTCGACCTTCAGGGGGTTGATCTTCTCCTTAAATTCGCCCTTGATCTGGCTTAGCTCTTCGTCCAGGTCGTTTATCTTAATGTAATTCTCCGTCAACTGCTCCCGCTTTTGGTCAAGCTCGTCGCTGCCGAGGTCGCGCATGTAGGTGCCCTCCTCCGAATCGTCGCAGTTGTTGCGAAGCATTTCGATCCGCTCCTCTTTGGGTATTTCTAAAAACATTGTCTTTTGCATATAGGCGTTTTTTGATGATGATTACAGGGGAAGGGATTCGCCCTCAGCGCATTTTTTCATGTCCTGCAGGGCCTCGCTATTCGATTCAAAGAACCGGACAGGGCTTACGCGGATCGGAGACGATGCTTTATATATTTGCATAGCGGCGAAGAGCGTGGACGTCTGTTCTTCCAGGACCTTGCCGGCTGCGCCTGCAAGAAAGACCACCCAGCCCGCGCGGCAATGCGTGGTATCACAGGTATGCCAGTCGGACATATTCAGCGCCCTCGGCTCGGATGCAGCGGCGTAGACTTTTTGGTGTACATTCTCGATAACGGGGACCGCCGGAAATCCCACCGGCCCTTCGGCCGGGGCGGCATCCGCCGCCGCGTTGATGCCCTTTTCCTTGATTTTGCGGGAGCAGTCGGAGCAGTCGGAGCAGCGGGAGCAGTCGGAGCAGTCGGAGCAGCGGGAGCAGTCGGAGCAGTCGGAGCAGTCGGAGCAGTCGGAGCAGCGGGAGCAGTCGGAGCAGCGGGAGCAGTCGGAGCAGCGGGAGCAGTCGGAGCAGCGGGAGCAGTCGGAGCAGTCGGAGCAGTCGGAGCAGCGGGAGCAGTCGGAGCAGCGGGAGCAGTCGGAGCAGCGGGAGCAGTCGGAGCAGTCGGAGCAGCGGGA
>Ga0307517_10011460_pt1 | contig 12282 bp, 8 predicted proteins | sample 23_EM_MG_FD_194515 | JGI IMG/M metagenome (GOLD analysis project Ga0307517, IMG submission 194515) | Populus trichocarpa ectomycorrhiza microbial communities from riparian zone in the Pacific Northwest, United States - 23_EM | ecosystem: Host-associated > Plants > Roots > Unclassified | place...
TTCATTAAATAATTGACTCTGAAAAGAAAGTTTTCCAAGGTGCAATAATTTTGTTATTGGAAATAATTTTCGTATAAAATAATTTTCTCCAAGAAGATAATTGTTTCAAAATAACAATGCTGTCTGGAATGATTGTTTTCTTACAAGCAAAGATTTTCTCAGATGAATTATTTTTCCGTGAGTTGAAAAGTTTTTTCTTATAGAAGAATTTTCTTACATGATACACTTTTCTCATGAAATACTTTTCTATGACATGGTACTTTTCTCATGAAATTCTTTTCTATGACATGGTATACTTCTCAGCCAGGGCAATTTTCTCTGAGAAGATAATTGTCTCTGGGTAGAGAATTTTCTCAGAGAAGATAGTTGTCTCTGGGCAGATAATCCTTTCTGTAAAGATAATTTTCTCTGGGCTGATAATTTTCTCTGCAAAGATAATTTTCTCTGGGCAGATAATTTTCTCCGCAAGAATAATTTTCTCTGGGTAGATAATTTTCTCCGAAGATAATTTTCTCGGGGCAGATAATTTTCTCTGAGAAGATAATTTTCTCTAGCCAGATAATTTTCTCTGGTGAGATAATCTTCTCTGGGCTGATAATTTTATCTGAGAAGATAATTTTCTCTGGGCTGATAATTTTCTCCGCAAAAATAATTTTCTCTGGGCAGATAATTTTCTCCACAAAAATAATTTTCTCTGGGCAGATAATTTTCTCCGCGCAGATAATTTTCTCGAGGCAGATAATTTGATCTGAGAAGATAATTTTCTCGGGGCAGATAATTTTCTCTGAGAAGATAATTTTCTCTGGCCAGATAATTTTGTCTGGTGAGATAATCTTCCCTGGGCTGATAATTTTATCTGAGAAGATAATTTTCCCTGGGCAGATAATTTTATCTGAGAAGATAATTTTCTCTGGGTAGATAATTTTCTCTGAGAAGATAATTTTCTCTGGGCAGATAATTTTCTCTGAGAAGATAATTTTCTCTGAATACATAATTTTCTTAGAAGAAATAATTTTCTCATATGGAATCATGTGCTCATAGAAGTAAACCTCACAAGAAATCCATTTCTTATAAAATAATTTTCTAAAAGCAGTATATTTTTTTTAAGATGATAATTTTCTCAGAGGAAACAATCGCCCAACATGAAATACTTGTCTCTCACACGAAAACTTTCTCAAATAGAATAATTTTCTTTACAAAGATAATTTTTTTACATTTAATAATTTTTTTACATTTAATAATTTTTTTACATCTAATAATTTTCTTACACCAAACCATTTTCTCAAAGAAGATAATTTTCTTAAAAATTCATTTTCTCTCAGAAGTTAGTTTTCTCATAAAATAATTTTCCCTTAGCCAATTTATTTCTACCATGAATAATTTTCGCCTGCAATTAGTTTCTCTGGAACGAAACCTTTCTCATACAGAATCTTTTTTACAAGAAACAAAATTTTCCCATTCAATGATTTTCTCTTATATGTAAACATTACAAGAAACCTTTGTCAAACAAATTCTTTTCTCATATAAATTAGTTTTGTTAAAGGCAAACACTTTCTCTGCAAAGATAATTTTCTTCAAGGCAATAATGTTTTCACATGAAACTGCCCCCTCTCAGCTGAACCTATTATCGTATTCAATAATTTTCTCATGAAATAATTTTCTTATAATAAATAATTTCCCCAAATGAAATTTATTTTCTGTAGCCAGTTTTCTTATACAAAACAAAGAACTTTTCTCATTACAAATAATTTTCTGAGATGATAATTTTTCTATGAGATAAGTTTCTGTGAAAGAATTTTCTAATATGCAAGAATTTTCTTATAAAAATTATTCTTATTTATCCACTTATTTTCTCATAAATCAATTTTCTCATACAAAATATTCTTTTCAAGTACAACAATGTTCTCTGAGAAGACTTTTTTTCTACAACTACATATATTTAATAGCTTGGGTTTTAATCTTGAATCAAGTTTTCTTGACTTGTTAAATCAACTTCTTAGTTATATTCAATTGTTTTTTCATATCATGATGAGATGTACACATTCTGAAAATCTTTCTCATACTATTCTGTTTTTTTCACCATAAAAAGTATGAGATTTACACAACAACCTTAGCCAGACAGTACTAGTTGTGGCACAATATTCATTCCACAACAACTTTTTCACCTTTTGATGAATTAAATAACTATTGGTTTTATTGACATCCTGAGAGTTTGTAGATCTTAATCATAGATGTCTTTTTTCAAAAAGATATTTTCAAAAATTCAGATGTTAGTTGAGTTGTGGTATTGTCTCTAATCTTTGTGTGACATGTGAGGATTTCTGACCCTGAGTTTGGCTATAGATTCAGGATAGAATTCTGGGTTTCACCACCGATAGTGCCAGCAATAACCGAACGCTCACCGAAGCCTTAAACAATGCTTGGAGTTTACTATTGGTTGAATGGTGTCAATTGGAAAATCATATTCCATGTATGGCCCATGTTGTTTAGCTTATCCTGGGGGCATTTATGAGTTCGATCAAGGTGAAATCGCGGGATGGTCATATGCCGTCTGGCTTTAAGGCGGGCTATATCGAGAAGGTTATGAGATTGGATAACGGCTTTCACAAAACAGTAGAAAAGGTAATGTGTGTAAGATCTCATACCTAGCACCTATATTACAAATGCATACGCACAAATTCATACGCACAAATTCATACGCACAAGGGTATATGCACAAATTCATTATTCCAAATTGAATGCGCGCCAATGTGAAAGTAGAACCAAGTGTTTTCCCCATTGTTCTCACCTAAGATACCTTTAGTCAGAGATAATGCTAATAATGGTTTATAGCATCGGAAAATGAGTATTGCGGTTGGTGCTTCACCTCAACGGCGTCAACACTTCATCGAGATACAGAATAACCGGGTTAAGATCCCTACTACACTACTTTATGATGTCAAAACACGGTGGAACTCAACCCTAAATATGTTGGAGAGATCTGTACGGCTACGGGAATTCACCAAGGACTGGTTACAAACCTATGTCGAGTTTACGCCTCTCGGGTCAACTCCAGAAAAGTGGAGGCTGATTGAATACATCTTGGAGGTACTTCAACCGATACGATTTTGGACTTTGAGGATGTCAAAACACGTGGCGTCACCATTTATCGAGTGTTTCAAGTGTATCAAGATATCTTTGATCATTTGGAAATGCAAATTTCGAAGTCAGAACGGAAGGGGATGCAATGGAAGGTTGATATTCGTGAGGGCCTAGTGCAAGCTAAATTGAAGGCCGCCTCTTACTCTTGTAAAACAGAAAGTCCAAGAGGTCTTCTGTTCGTCATTGGAACTTGCCTAAATCCCTATTGCAAACTCAACCTTTTTCGAGAATGGGATCTTGATGCCAGTGGGAAGACTGAGTATGAGAAGTCATATAAAAAGGAGTTCATTGCGTATTATGATCTGTACTAGGCACCAATAAATAATTAGGCACCTGACATGTCAATTCCACGGAGTGGTCTGAACAGTCGATCCAAACACCTTTACTCTTCGAGACACAGAGCAGTTATCCTGAGTGAGGCACTAGTGTACATCGAAACCGATTCTGAGATTGAGCCGCCCGAGCCAGACGCTGAGGCTACGGATCCCACACATGAGGCCTGCCCAGCTAAGATTTTATACGAGGCAAATCTACTGGAGTGGTGGAAGGTTAATGCGGGAAGATTCCCAAATTTAGCTCGGATGGCTAGGGATATTCTCGCTGTTCAAGGGGGTAGTGTTCGAGTAGAGCGGGTGTTTAGCATGGCACGAGATGTGATTCCCTATCGGCGCTCACGACTCAAAAGCAGTACAATTCGATCTTCAATCCTGGTGAAATCCTACGAGAACGAAGAATTTCAAAGAGAGCTAGCAGGTCACGATAGTGTACGGGAGGCAGAAAAACTCGAAGAAATGGCTGCTGCGGAGGATTATCGTTATTAGGCTGTTAGGAAGGAAGAAAGTATAGAGAACGATAATGGCTCTATCTCCGATAATGACGAATCACACAGAAGGACACCAAATGGTCTTTCGTTGATCAGGATGGCAGGCGAGCATTTGGAAGAGAGGCAAAGGCTATACTACGTGAGCGTGGACTGGTTGAATCTCAATATGCAAGGCCTGGACCACCTCGAAACCAATGTGTAGATCACTTGGGAGGCTCCGAGGAATCAGATCCTGAAGAAAGAATCTGGGATACTACAGTCAACATGTATGTTGCATCCGACACTGATGAGGAGGAAGGCTCACAAGAGGGTGAGGCAGTGATTCCTGGTGAAGGACTGAGCGATCTTGAAAATATCAACCAACAGGGTGACGAAGATTCCGGCTGCATAGCAGGCTCAAGGGGCCGCCTGGAAGAGGATTGTTCGGAGGAGGAGGCTCTATCGGGAACCACTGATTCACTACAGGTTATACGTGTAACCCGCGGAAGAGACCAGACAGGAACTAATACCACGATGCAAGTTCCACCCAGGAAGAGTGCCGGAACTTCGGGGAAAGAAAAGAAAAGATCCCGTTTCCAGTAAGTTAATTTTTATGTAAAATCATTATAAAATCATAGAATTTGACTGAGTAATTGAGAAAGCAGTTTTACTATCCCCTGAGTTATCCTAGTGGCCACGACATGCCGAGGAGGTGTCAAGTCAACAATGTATACCGTAGTGAATGACGAGCTGCCATGGATTGATTGGAAAATGCCCTATAATATCGGGGAACTGCATGTGGGATCGGGCGGACGGGGTCCATTTTCTGACCCTCGTCCGCCCAATCAGACGTGCACACCCCAAGTAAATGTAAGAGTGAGTAGAAGGATTCTATGTTTTCAGAGGCGGAAATTCAAGAAGTCTGAATACATTGTCCATTTATTCGAGTTCTTATGATAAGCTACAGGAACAGGAGCATCGTCATGAAAATCATACGCACAGAACAATCATACGCATACAAATCATACGCTCAGAAAAAATCATACGCACAGAAAGTTCATGCTCCGACAAATCGTACGCACACAAAATCATACGCTCAGAAAAATCATAGGCCCAAAATAATACCATGGTAATGGTGAGGTAGATAATACGCACTAGTGCAAAGGCTAGTTGCATTGGCTCTAGTTAGTCGAGTTTGTCAGGTCATAGCGTGATTTGTCTTCCCCTATATTCTTTCTGTTTTCCCTTTTCTCCCATAGACACAGAAACCATTCGCCCCGCCGCACTCTGAATCTATGTCCCGCGCTGCGCCCTCTTGAACCCAAGTTCCTCCCCGCCCAAGTCTCTCCTTACCCGCCATCCACTCGAGCATATTTGGATACCTTTATCGTGGCTCTATACCAACCGCACTTCATTTTATCCTGCTTTGAGCGGGAGGGAAGCTTGCATTGCGCGAGTTTGTGTGGCTGCGGAAGACTACAAGAGGGCTATCAAAAATGAAGAGGGGGGATGTGGCAAAGCGCAAGCAGCAGCGCGAACGAAGAAAAGCTGCGAATCACCTCCACAACTCTGAACATGGGAGTGAAGATATTGCAAATTCTACCATGGATACCAAAGGTGTATTATTCTCTGCTATTTAACCGATCTCTCTGCATGCGCTTGAAATTAGGAATTGTTGTATTTAGCTTTCAACTCGGTCGCATATCTGTATTTAGGGCATATACTAATCTCCTCGTCGCTTGTATTAGATTCGGGGGAACCATGTTTACGGCGGGATATGGATAAGCTTTATTCAATGAAAAGGAATATTTCCCACATGTTGAAAACCCCAATCATCCACCCGTCAGATACCACCAATGTGGCGATTTTGACATTCTGGACTCAATCCTTTCGCCACCTAAACGGCAGCCGGATAACAACTTGAAGGAGCGTTTCCAAGAGGAAAATGAGCCCCAATTACACCGGATCACCGGTGACATTGTTATAATAAAGGACAAGTAAGTAATTCATCCTTGGGGCTAAGACTAGGCTTATATACTAAACTATATTTAGGCAAGGCGTCCCATGTGTAATCAAAGCTGGGAATAGCAAGGCCTGTTGGCTATTACCACAAGTTGAACGGGCGGTACACAAATATGTGGCGTGACGGAATATAGCGGCAGATCATACCCGACATGGTGCAAGCGGTACACGGAAGCGCTATAGGCCAAGCGAGATGGAAGGCGCTCATACCACTCACAAGGCTGCGAGTGATAGTATGAAGGATGCTACAACCCTGAGTTCTCCTGCAGGAAACGGGAGCAGTGAGCATAACCCGGACAGTAGTTTGAGAACAAAAGACTGTGTCATTGGGTACCGTGCCTTCGTTCCACAAATGGGATCACTAACGCAGAATATTGAACTTGGACTCAAGCCAACCTAATCATATAACACGAAATCAGCAATTCACGCACTAAAAGAATTCGGCCAACAGCTTTTACCATTGACTCAAACCATTAAAGCGCTATTTCAAACTTTCCTCCCGGAGGAGTATTCCAAATACACAGCAGTCTATGAGACCATTTACGATGGGAAAGCTGACAATGTTGACGAGGCATTTGGAATATGGGCTTTCCGCTCACTTGTCATCAACGCGAATATCAATAACCATAAGGATCTGGAGGACGTATGCCATGGGTGGTGTGCGATAGTAGTATTCGGCGACTTTGAGGGCGGCGATTCCTGGTTTCCTGAGCTTGGAGTCAAGATTGATTGTACCCCTGGTATGTAGAGACTTCCGCCCATCTTATCCAATTCCAATAAGTAACTAAGATATATTCTCTAGGTTCCATTATTTTCATGCGTTCCTATGCAGTGGAACATTATATTGGCTCTTTTGTGGGAAATCGGTGGAGGGTTGTCCACTTTACACATCAAGCAGTGCACGATGCATATGTGGAGAAGATGGGGAAGCCATTGTGGGAGTTCAATAAGATGCCTAAATGGTGGCAGAAGTTGCGCATGCATGTGAATGTATAATAATGTTCCTAATCATTGATTTTTCTATTTAGTATGGGTATACACTCACACCCCACTGTCCCGGATGATCTTGATAATCCAGATACCTCGCTGTGTCGTGCGAATCATTGTAAGTTCTGAATTTCTTTACACCAAAGCCTAGCCTGGTGTCCCGGATCACTCACTATGCCGGATGGAGTCTTAGGATTTTGTCCGTCCGGGATAGTGGGGTACTAGGGTATACTTTTGAGCTTGGCCTGCTCTCGTTTGCAAGGCTGTGCCCCAAAATCATACGTCCAAACTATACGCCCAAAGCCATACGCCCAAAACCATACGCCTAAAGCCAAACGATACGCCCAAACCCATACGCCAAAAACCATGCGCCCAAAACCATACGCCCAATAGCCATACGCCCAAAGCCAAACCATACGCCCAAAACCATACGCCCAAAACCCTATGCCCAAAAGCCATATGCCCAAAGCCAAACCATACGCCCAAAGCCATCCACCCAAAACCATACGCCCAAAACGATATGCCAAAGAGAGTCACCCAAAACCATAGCTTTTTATCCACCATAGTGAGCGCCCAGTTTACCCAACTATCTGCAAGTTTAGGGCAAGTGATTGCCTGAACCTCAGACCAGATTTAAATAGTGGCTAGTATTTGGGTGAATGGCTTGCAAGGCATGTGAGACATGACGCCTAAACCAATAGTCTTTGAATGAACCGCCCAAAACTGAATGCCCAAAGCCATAAGCCCAAAGCCATACACACTGAATGAGATCACGAAATGATAAGCCGGAGACCATATCCTCAGGAAGATAGGAATCGTGCATGCACCACAATAGAACTATACGCTTAGAGTTATGTACCCGGAATCATATGCTTATAAGTACTTAGAAATATACCTAGATTATACGCTTACAATCATATACTGAGAGCGATTTCCAAACACTATTTATCTCAAACTAGAAGCCCAAATCATGATGATAATGTGAGCACTATATTCAAAACCTGTCTTTTGAGATAGTTGCCGGATTGCTATATGGAATATCCAGATAGTGGAGTCATCATACTAGACATAGGAAGTAATTAGGGGGTGTTTGGCCAGCTAATTCTGATCTCAAATTGTGATTTCAGATCAGAATTGAGAGGCCAAACACCCCTTAGATTTCAACCTGCCATTTGTTTAGTGAGAGAATATCACTCGTTGGAATAAGTGGGGCCCCGCACAGGGGCAAGAGTGGGGGATGAGAAGACGGGGCCGTCTAGGCAATCAGCAGGGAAAGTAAAATACCCACCCCACCCCACAGCCCAGGCAGGGCCCTGTGTCATATGGGGCAGGGAGGAACGGGAAAGAGTTGACCCCGGGCCGGAGTAACGGCGGGGTCACAAAGTGAAAACCCGCCCCGCCCCACCCCGTAACGAACACTAAGTCCGCGCGACTAGATATAATGTTGCCAGGGAGACCCATGCAACGTTTACTATGCGTACTTAACTTTATGCAAACATACCCTCCGAAGGTTGCCCTGCCTAGTAGGGTATCTTTGGCCTACCTAGGTTACCCTGTCTAACCCTATGTCACCAAGTCACTTTGTAGACACTTGTACCAACTAATGTCTACTGGTAGTATACTAAGTATACTAGTCTATCCTCAATATGGTTACCACACGGTATATCGTACGGGCTTGAGTCTAGTCCACTGTAGCTACCTATCAGTAGGGTCGTTACCGATAATATTGTGCCAAGATATGAGAACAGGCTTGCTTTGAACAAATATTGGGGGATGAGTTTAAGATTGAGACGAGATGACAGCAGGGGGCTGTAGTTGCAAGACAAATATCGGTGTCACTCCACCCCAATCTTTTAACCTCCGCCAAGTAGTACTCTCAGAATCATTTGAACAGGAGCCGATATCTACATATACTCGGGTTGGGTGCACAGCCAAATACGGGGCTATACCGGGAAGACACATACAGTGTGCGTAGGCACTATCAATGTCAATTCACGCTATTCTAAGGATTTAACCCTGTATTAGTACTAGTATTGAAGCAAACTTCCTTCTTATTTGTGCTCCTGACATAACCCCCACACCGACATAGCCCCCGACCCCAATTTGACTGCCAAGCGCAAAATAGGCAGGTCCGGAAAATGCAGGTCTCATTACCCCATCGAATACCTCGATCAGGTTACCCCATCGAATACCTCGATCAAGTTACCCCGAGGCTACGAAAACCTTTACCCCGGCTCATGAAGATGGATTAAAAAAGTACCGGTAATGGTGGTATTTGTTCCTCATGTAAGCTAGCGCTTAGCGCTCTAGCCGAGGATGTTCACAAGGCTAAATGCCACTCTTATAGGCGACCTGGAGTGGTCACCAGGAAATAGTACACAGCTGTTGGGGTAGGGAGATATCACTCCCGACACCGCAGATCCAGTGTAAGGCCGCACACCACCCTCATATAACACTAAAAATCAGTGTAATAGAGTAACAAAGTTCTCGCTATAGTGGAAAGAATCCGAAAGATGTCACCCCAATAGCTCAAACAAATTTTGTTTGATTGCCTATAGGCTTTGCGGCTATGCGGTAATGCTGATATCCAATTTCCCGGATATGCTGATATGCATGGATGATAATATTTAGTAAACAGGCAGATATGTAACTACAAGATACACAGTTATAGAGCATGTAGCTTGTGGAATGTAGCGACCAGGCACTTAGTAATTGTTGCTTTTACTGCCTATGCCGCTAGGTATTGGTTAGGATACCAGTTTTCAGTTTTGTTAATACCCATTGTCATTAAGTATTATGTACCGTGTAAAAATTAAAAAATAATTCAAGCTTTCAGAAATAACTATAACTCTTTTAGCAATACTTTTAACTCCACTACTGGTAACAATAATTCTGAAATACGAGTGTGGCTATTAGAGTTCGAACAATGGGTATGCCATCAATATATGGGAAACAGGTAGGTGGGCAGTATAAGAGGCTCGCTTCTGGAGACTGAGAAATTCCGACTCTCACACAATAGCGGTCGGGAGAAGCTAATCACCGCACTTTCTTCCACGACTGCAATGGATGTTTGGGGTAGAGCGGTACCATGTTATGGGGCAGAGAATCTGTTACTTTCCAAAATCAGGAAATGATATTAGATGTATATACATTGAAAGCTCACTACAGAAAATAAAGAAAACCCCTTTCTTAGGCCCCCCGCCCCTCCAACGCGCCCTACCCCTGCCACCACTTCATTCTCTTAGCCCGAATTGGCCTACACACTCCCTGCTAGGCTGGGACACTGTACTCATTCATGGCCATTCTTGTAGCCTCGAGCTTAATAGTACAGTGTACAATTTCCCTGGCCCTTGCCGCCAAGAAACGTTGGAGGAGACAGCGAGTTGGAGATGACCAGACAAATGACTTGGGGTAAAAGGATGGTGGGTTGTGAAGAATAGTGCAGACAGTGTGATAGCCGATGACACTGGAGGATATAATGTTGGGGGGGGAGCATCAGGTCTCATCTAGAGAGACAAGGAGGAGGAAGGTGGTGGCTGGACAGGACACCCCAAGACAGCCAAGGATAGAGCACAAGAGCAAAACTCCCTCCGTAAAGGTCTAATTGGAGAAGGCCAGGTTAAGACACGTGATACAGGGTTGCAAGGAGGGCCAGCATAGTCCCCACAATATCGGAAAAAGAGGCTCGGTGCCGACACCCTGTGCTTGGTCCAGTTTCCTAAAGAATATGATATACCAGCATCAGAGAGCTGGACTGTTTGGAACTACAAAATTGCTTAGTAAACAAACTGACTATTACCAAGAAATACTAGAATGTATTGTCGAGACAACCACCATTCTCTGCCGGTCGCAGCCATATTAAGATGGCCAAATGCCTAAAACTAAAATTCATTTGTCAGTCTTGCATGATCAATTAGAAAGAACACCTTCGAGTCCATGTCGAAAGACTACTTAACAAAAAGTGAGGCCCCGTAATTCCTGTTAGAAAGTGTCACCTGAACCCAAAACTGACTCCAGGTGTACAATGGCCTTGCCCAGCTTGACAATACTCGAGTATCAGGGTATGGTCAAAAAGGTCCGAAGACTTTGGGTGGCCTGACATGGGTTAGCGGTGCTAATCCATTAGCAATGGTGGGAAAATGTGGGTATTCATCAACTATTAAATCAGTGGCTGCGGAGGTATATTTTACGGCGGGGATTGTACGCAGTGAAGTAAAACTGTTTAAGTTGAGGTGAATATAATTGATTTATTGTAATATGTTGATGAAATGCAAGGCTTGAGGAAAGTTGTGTACGTGAAGAGGGCGTGTCGTGAGAGAAGACAAGAAGGAAAGACAAACAAGCAAGGTGCAAATACTTTCATAGCTTGCGGTGTGCATAGGCCACAGAGGCATGAAGGTACGGCCATTGTATTAACAGGAGAGAGGAGCCAAGCAACAGGAAGCACCTGAGATAGAGGAACACTGGAGTATGGACGGCAGAGCCTTGGCGGCTGAGAGATTTCGTCCTGTTTTACTATAAGTGTTGTAAACTAACTTATTTTAGTAAGCCTATATGAAAACCTTAACAGAAGCGATTACTTTAAAAATCGCCAATTAGGGTCCTTCTACGTTTAGGTTTAGGTCTATCATTGGTTCTACGGGAGTGGGCTTGGCGTGTGTGTTTCTCCTTAAACAGTCTTCTCTCCTGTACGAATTGACATTAACGAAAATCTCACCTCACACACCACGCATAACGTTCAGCAAAAGTCTCGCTCTTTCCCCTGCCCACTTCTCCCCCCAAAAAAACCCTCAGATCCAAAACAATGGAAGCACCAGCAGCCCCGCCTCCACCCGCCGCAGCACTACCCAGTGTCTATCCCGTTGAAGAAGCACAACCCGCTGATGCCCCTGAAGAAGCCCAACCCGTCGATGCCGCTGAGGAAGCCCAACCCATTGACCCCGATGAAGAAGCACAAGGGTGGAAGGCTATTCGTGAGAAAATAGGTGGTTTGTTCAAATCTTTTAGTGGTCCCTAACACTCCGGATCGCTAACTTGGTCGTTTGTATTCTCTCGGATGGTTTATCAAGCACAAGGAACCGATCAAATACGTTATTACGGTAATTGTCGCGGCCACGACAGGGGGGGTCGGCCGCCCATATATATGGCCCGATGCTCAGTCCTCTGATGCTTGCTCCCGGCTTGTGCGATCGAACGGAACCATTAACGTCATTTACCTATTAACGGCTCTTCACCGGGATGCGGCTCACCATGGCAACCACTCGAATATCAAATGTATATTTTAATATCTGCATAAATAGTAGTGATACCACATTGAAAATTTGTTAGAA
>Ga0307517_10011461_pt1 | contig 12282 bp, 13 predicted proteins | sample 23_EM_MG_FD_194515 | JGI IMG/M metagenome (GOLD analysis project Ga0307517, IMG submission 194515) | Populus trichocarpa ectomycorrhiza microbial communities from riparian zone in the Pacific Northwest, United States - 23_EM | ecosystem: Host-associated > Plants > Roots > Unclassified | place...
TTGAGCCAACCCTGTGGCTCAAGGGTAGTCTTCATATTCTGTAATGTCGCATGCCAATGTAATGTCGCATACCAATAGAAAGGTGTAATACAGACAAAACTGCCTATTTGAAATGTGGTGTAATACGCTAGGAAGCTCCGAACGTTATCTGCCACTGCCATTGGCAGATAACTGGGACCCTTACTATCTGCTAGCCAGCACCTCACCTTTCAACTTTTGTGTCATGTAGCTAGATTTTCTTGTTCATAAATTCGTCACAATTAAATAACTGCCCTAGTGCTTGCTCATCGTGAACCAAAGATTCACTCCTCGCAGCCCTATAAACAATTTGTATGTCTCGGAGATCATGGAGACCCTGACAATGGCGATGATGTCATATTACCAATTTACCATAGATATCAATGTGCCTGATTACGTAGGTAGGAAGGCCGCCCAAAACCCGGCGAGAAAAAAAATAGGACCCTAGTTACAGTGCGTTGCATAATTGTGGAAGTTAACATTTTTGCGCGCAAGGTCACCTGACCTTGTGCCTAGCCAAACAAAGGAGATTTCAATTAAGACGGCGCAAATACATCCAAATGGACTGGCACAGCTGCGCTCATTTTTAATCGTCTGCCAAACTCTGTTCAAAACTGTGCCTCTAGGACCCACCTAAAGGTAGTGGGAATTACACAATTCTTTGACAATTTCATGTTACAATGGCAGTGCCTACAGTAATGACATTTGACCAGCTTATTTGACCCTCAAATTGTTGCTTGAGGTTTCCTGTGGATCTCTTTATGCAATCCTTTTAAGTTCCGTCATCATACCCAGTCTATTAATGGGAAAACCTGTACTCGCCCTCGCGTTGCGGGTCCACCAGCCGGAGAAAAATCCAAAGATAGTCCTCCCAGTTTTCTAAATAGTTGGGAGGGAAATGGGAAAGAAACTGGTTTATGAAAGTCAGATTTGAGCTCAAAACTGTCTATTTTGACATGCGCACACAAAATCTCCTGCCTCGCGCTTTATTATAAACTAGAGCGATCGAAAGTAAGTGGCATCAAGTCTGACGATGCCAAGATAGAGGGGAAAAGGCAGGAACGCTGTACCCACAGGCTGCGGTGTTTGCTGGCGAAAGGAACGAGAAAAGAACCTACTTCGGGATGTTGGTCACCTTGAGTAGAGCCTTCATGTGGGCAAGTTCAGCGTCCGATGCCCTTGAGGGCTTCTGCGGTTTTCTTCCTTTCTCTGTCAGACTCCCTGACCTGCAGACCGAAGGAAACAAGCCTCATCATCGTTGATACAGACGGTTGATTTGACGAACACCCAAAAACTTGTTCTCAAAATATACCCAATCCTTTCTAAACTGCGCCATACCGGCTTTGTGTCAACATCTTCCCGAACACAGACTGGGATCCCATACCATTTCTCTTACTGACCTTTCCTCTCTTTCAACTTCCGTCGCTTGTCCAAATCGTCCGACCCACTCGTCCCCACCACCAGCGTTGGCTCATACGCGTCCTGGAGGTCCTTGATGATTGTTCCCGCGTAGTAGTAGCAGTTGTCAAAGAGTGTGCGGAAGACTTGATCACCGGTCATGCATTCCCAGAGGTCTAGGAGGGTAATTTTATCATCTGTGTTGCGGGTGCGAAAGAAATTGTCAAGAGAGGCGATGGCAAGAACCTCCTCAATGAACCCCTCCCAGCGGAAGAGTCGGTCTGGGGTGAGAGGGGGGGGTTAGATCGATTTCGAGACGGGGGACGGCAGAGAAGAATCCCCTGCAGGCACAAACAGAGTGTCGATATTCCCTGCAGGCTGAGTGTCGTTGGAGTCATCGTTGGAGTTGTCTTTCTGGTCAATAAACCTGCACAGAAATTTACTCGTGCCTGGATGGTGCCCACAGCCTGACTGTGTTTACCTTGTAATTGTTCATGCGCCCATCGCCTTCGTCGTTGTATTGAGATCTAAGCATCTAGCAATGGGAGTGGTATTCCGCGCCGTCCGTATTTGATGGTAGAATGCATGTAGAAAAGCGGAGAACCTTGAGGAATATGGTTGATATAAAGGGCTTAGGGGGACATGTTGGACGAACGAGATGTATATTTACCTTTGTTTACTCGCATGGGAGTAGCCCATTCGTACCTAAGCCTAAGGGCTTTATAGTGTATTGTACACCCTGCCGTATCCAAGCCGTATCCCTTTTTTTAATAAGTCTGAACACGAGCCAAGGGAGGTATGCTTGCAGTTTGTTTACTGAGATCATGGGTACCTTGAGTTTATCTAACATAGTTAGAATTACATTCCACTCTCACTCCCAAGCATATAGGGGGAGATCTTGAGTGTCAAAAAAGTTAAAACTACATTACTTTCTTGAAGTATCACAGGAAGTATGGATTGGTATAGCCTTGTCTTAATGGAAGTCGGTACTGCCTGAGTCACATAGAATAAATCCCAAAGAACTAGATGTAAGTAGTCGCACAAATATTGGGGTTATAATCGATGTGGCGGACTGCAGTGAAATGGTTTTCGAATAATGTCTGGAGCGGATAATAAGGTATCGATAAGGCTCCGACAAGTTGATGGTTTTCTGTGATTTAAATTTCTTCACCTCTCCTTTCATTCGTCGCTTTTGAACCTCGTCTGCGATCACGTTGAGTATCTGACTGATTGGTGTACTCAATATTCAGTGGGAAGCAGTGCAACTCGAGCTAAAAGGCCGGGTTAACATTTCCAACATTATCCATCGAGAAAATCGAACACAGGAGGCCATATTTCGTCAGGGGAAATCCAAGCTGGAAATGAGAGGGGTGGAATCAACTGCCCATTATATGGTGGATGGTTTGCTAAGTAATCCAACTCCAGTCGCACCTCAAAACCAGCAGCTTTCGCACGTGCAAAAGCCTCTTCTCTGATATCTCTCTGCATCTGTCTCGACATATGTAACTTCAGACGCCGAAGAGGAGAAACGTCTCCGCGCGAGGCCGCTGCCATCCTGTTTGTCAGAATCCGTAAGATATCTTCATCCGTAAACCGGCGGATACCGTTCACTTCCAAGATTTCGAGTTTGGGGAGCAAGTTATTTTGGGACTCGGATTTGTCATGGATTGTGAGGAGATTAAGATCAAAGAAATCCTCGCCGAGTATATCTTCCTCGGCGGTGCTCACGAAATGCGGAGTACCATTGAGCACCAAATGCGAGACCTGGTTTGCGAAGCGAAGGCATGTAATTATGTCTTCTAGTCGCAGATTTTGCGGCTCCAACGTGAGCCTTCGGAGCGTCGAGGCGCCCTTCTCGACGAGGGAAAGCAAAGGGCTTGCACGAATGAGGGTGGGTGATGAGTGGGGATCACGAAAGTGGGGAGGGGACGTATAGTTTAGGGATTTCAAGCAGGGCGCATTGATTACCTGTAAGACGTGCGACACCTCACCTGACTCATTGATTTTCATCATCTCGAGATTTGGAAGGATAACCTCCGAGTGAGATTGAAGCTCTTGAAGCTCTTGACCAAAATGGCCCCAAGGTACCTGCATGTCGTTAATCTGGCATGTAACAAGGTTGTGGCATAGCTGGATGATATTGAAAAATTGAACTTCAGATATCGCTGATTGAATGCGTAGGTCGGTGAGGCGACCCCACATAAGTGGAAACATGGCGATTTTGTCTGCTGTCAATTCCAGGGGGGCATTGAGTGATAATTTTTGGAGATTGGGTGCTTCCAGAAAGTGAGTTGGAATGTGGTTTTCTGTATAATCCGTATAGGTCCAAACGCTGCCCCCTTTAAAACTTTGCAGAAGTGGTAGAGGATCCTTTGAAATTTGGGATTCCAGCCTCTTGTAGATGGAAAATGGTAAGGATAGGTCGATAAACTTCCAGCGCGATGAGAATGAGGCAAGGAGTTGGAAAAGGGTTTCTATCACGTCATTAACTTCCTCAAAGTGGTGGGCTGCCTCAACGTGGCCAAGAGAGTAAGACATCGAAATCGAGAGGGGACAGGTACCGGACCGCGTCAACCAATCCTTCACCGCCCCGCAACGAAGTTCCATCACTTTGGAAAAAACTTGATGACGCTTTTCAAGAGCATCATCTGAGATCCCCCCAAAATGTGACGAGAAAGTGGGATCTCCAGGAAGTACCACAATGTGTAAGCCGGCCCAAATCCGGGGCGATGTCAGCGCAATTGCCCGCCAGAGACTGCACACCTGGGTTAACAACATGGGCGCCTCGGTCGCGCTCAAGGTTGGATTGCGGCCAGGGGGTAAGCAGTGGTAGAAAATTTCTCGTATTATATCTGGTAGAAGACGGCGGGCGGGGGATAAAATGGCGTTATATACGTCGATGCATTTCTGGACACACGCCCTTTCCTCTTCTAGTCGTTGGATTTCTGTATCGATCTGAAGGAGAACTTCCAGCGATTTCGAGCGTAGCTCGAAGGCTTCATGGAATTCGGATTCTGATGGTAGATTGTTGTTTTCCGATAATTCAGTGAGGCACGGTTTCGAGTCTTTCGTTGCCATGATGGTTGTCGAATGGTTATCTTGAGAGATGTGTGAGCAGTCCATGGACCCGGCCCGGGCGCCGTCAATCTGCTGGACATCGCAGAGTATGGACCTGAAAATCTATTCATTTCTTGGATTTCCACCGCATTCCACCCAGCTAGCAGCTCAGCCACACACCGAAATTTTCCAGAAAAAAAAGTTAAAACCCAATTAACAACTGACATGGGATTTTTTTGCGACTCAGGAGTGATGGAAGGATAAGCTCCTTGAACCATGAAACAACAACAGCCAGACAATGAATCACGTTTGTTCCACGATCACCACCTTTTTCCGTTCCGGCTTTGGTTTGCTTTCTCCAAGCCTTGAGTGTTTCCTCCTTCTCTCGTCCTTGACCCGTCTCGCCTCCAACATCGTAGTCTTGAGTTTCGCAGTCTGATGCACAGATTTCGGTAGGTGTCGTGTGCTGGATATCACATCATGAGAAGAATACTCTAATAGCCTAGAACAAGGAAAACGACGAACCGAGCGACTCTGTCGACTTCACTATCAACACGCCACCTCTCCTTCAGGCTATTCCTGTACTCCATCGCCGCCCGCTCACGAGAAGTGATCACACCGAGCTTATCTGAAGCCTTCGCCTTCCATATCCGCACGTTGCCGTCGTCTGAACCCGAGAGCACGAACCGAGCGTCCGCAGAAAATATCGATGAAGTCACTCTACAAGCAGCGACTTCAGTCCATGGATTTTTTTTGAAGAAAAGATGAATAAAGTAACGCACCTCTGCATCCGTTTCGTGTGATACACTTCTGGGGCCCGCCCTCGTCCTTCCTGCCAAATTCTCACTGTCCGATCCCATCCACCGCTAACAAACTCAAGGCCAGTCGGACTCCAGTCACATGACATAACAGCAGCAACATGTGCTTTGTAAATCTGTGTCGGCGAGTCAAGATGTCGAATGTCAAATGTGTAGAGGTTGTGATCTTCAGAAGCAAGAAGGATAGTGGTGGGGAAGGTGGGCGACCAGGATATGGCATTACTTTGCATCTGTCATTTACAAGAGAGCGTCAATTTCAAAGGAAAATCATGGTTTGGATAAAAGGCGGACCTGCATGACTACTCTCCGCTCCGCTTTTCCAGTACGAATATCGTATAGTGTGAACGTCCTATCGGAGCCTATGCTCGCGAGCACGGATGATTCACTCATATTGAAACGAACAAAGTTAATTGTTTCCGTTGATGTTGGAAAGGTTAGATTTGATACTGGCGCGCTTCTAAAAAAGATTTCGTGTGTGAGAATTCCTTGTCAGGCTTCGAGAAGAGCCTACTTTGTTTCATCCCATATCTGAACTGTATTTGATGCTGTAGCGAAGAGAGGTTCTGTCCGATGATGGTCTATTGAGCTGCAAAGAAAAAGAGTGAAAGAACGGGTCAGACAACAAGCAGATAGCTAGGGCATAATTTAAACCATACTTGAAGGCAGCTTTTCCAGGAAAGACGTTCAAAGACTGTAGATGGGCATCAGTGAAAAATCAAAGAATAATGATTGTTGTCGCAACAACGATGATGACTTACGGTGGAGGTAGAATCCCCGTCACCGCCAGCTGTCCAAAGCTTTACGTTGCGATCCACTCCACAACTAAGTAACCTCTCTCCATCTGGCGAGAAACATAGGCCCGACACTTTCCCCTTATGTGCCTGAGGTGCTTTGAGTATTTGTTTCCTTGTTGAAAGATTGTGCAAAATTATTCCTGGATGAGCGTCGATCAATCAGTAATAAAATTCTGTCAAGTAAGAAATATTGAGGCGCACACCTCCATCCCAGCTTCCACTAGCCATATCCGTAAGTGACCCTGGCCGACGACATAGGACCTCCACTGCATCAACGTGGCCTTCCAGACTGGCCACGAAAGGTTTGGCGAACATCCGGTCCATTTTTGCAGCGTTAAGAGCACGAGTTCGTTCTCGGGCACGAGAAAATGGGTGCATAAGGGGATTTAAATTGCGCGATTGCGGCGTAGGGTCTCCTGGTCGTATCGGAAGGTGTGCAGATGGATCATGTTGTAGAACAGAGATTTTCTGCAAAATTTTTAAATTTTAGTTTCTCCCTCCACTCTCGTCGTTTGTAATAGAAAACTACTCACAACCATTTCACAGAAGACTTGTTTACCAATAGGCTGATTTGTATTTTGTAAAAGGCGTCAGGACGATGTTTGTGGTCAAACCGATTTTTCAACTTCGAGCTGGAAGAGAAACGACTATCTTACGTAATGACCACAGAAATCACAACGACAACTGTCAACTACATAGTTGTCAACCAACTCCACCTCGAGCATAACGGAATGTAGATCCACCGGACATAATACTAGGTTTCTCCTTAATTGCATTTCGTATTTCGTCATACGGGTCCCGATCCGAAACCAAGGGAAAGACGCGAAATTGTTGAAAGGAATAGATTTGGAGGATGCATGCCAACAAGCTGTATCACCCTCATCATGCATCAGTGAGTTGAACAGAATCAGGGCCTATGATTATGATCCTGTTCTCGCCGGCTGTCAAATCTGCCCTATTTTTTAACAACTTTTGAATCAGGACTTGGGTAACAACTGTATTACCCAGCCTGTACTCTATAGCAACCGCGTGGACAATGTCATGATGTCGCCCACACGCATTATATAGAATACCGAAGACCGTGGTTAAACCCCTTTGTCTGGTGGCAACCACTCGTTTGCTCCCTTCTTCACCTTTTCTCTTCATTTTACTTCTTTACCGACGTCGCAGGGTCGATCGCCTGCAGCAGCCAGTCTGCAGTCCGCTCTTTTCTTCTTCTAGGGATCCTTTCTTTTCTTTCTGTTGTCCAGGTCGACAATCACATTCCCACTTTGCCAACATCGACATCAGATTCATCACCATTAGATTCATCATCCTCTGAGGATGCTTCGCTGGATGCGAGTACGCACACATTGTTGAAACCTCTCATCGTATCGCGCAAAGCAAGAGCAGCGGTATACAAGTCAATGGGATCTATTTGTCTCTCATCGGCCTCTATCCTCCGTTGCGCTCCCTTCTCAAGATTAGAAAGTTTCCTCATAATTATCCCTACGGCACTGCAGTTCATCTTCTCAACTTCCTTGCTGTTTGCAAACTGGAATGGTGGAAGGTGCGTACTTTTGCATGAATATCATTGGGTGTGATGCTGACATGATTTCCAGGAAGTACCTGCTACTTACAGCGGAAGGGTGGATCTACCTTATTTTATCTGGAATCGAACTATTTTCTGACGTTGTCCCCGCTGTGCGGGACAACCTCGGCCTGTTTCGGGGATTTGACCTGGGATTAGGTGCGTTTCTGTGATTATGACACTCTGTAATTCCTAACCGGGGTACTATCTAGGAGTTGCCTCTTTCCTCCCAATCTTCTTTTATACTTTTTTTCTTTTTCTCTTTACAAGCGGAGAACTACTTGAGACACTCCCAAATCGCCTCAAGAAGATTACCGAACTTACTCTTTTTCTTTTTATACCTGCTATCATCATTTTCAACGAAGTAGCTTCTTTCGTTGGGGTTATGATCCGTAAGTCCTCTGTCCTCCTGCGACCGCGTTTTTTTATCCATATCATTATTTTTGGCTTGGGCTTCAGGCAACATTTCCCCACCTAATAAAGACGTTACCCGACCTAGTATCGCCTCCGGCTTCACTAACAATCGCGATGAATCCCTTTGGGCCTTTTTTACCAGCCTGACGCTTGCACTGCTTACAGTATTTCAAGCCACTATCTTTTGTCTTGCCTTCTTCCGCCTTGTCCGTGTCATTTTGCGTCAACGACACACCGAAAACGAGGGTTCCGAAAAAGCTTATTTCGTCAACGGGACTGCGTGGGTATGTGCTGCTGCCAAGTTCGGCGCTCTGGACACGATAATAGGCTTTGCTGGGGGTGGATTTGGGATCGCTCTTACGAGGAGAATAATGAGGATGTTGTCGAGGGCTTGCTTGTGCATCGGCGTTGTGAAAGGGTGCGTCACGAGACTCTTAAACCTATCCGCATTTTCTAAGCTGCGGCTCCAAATTCAGAGTTGACACTGGTGGAGACTTCCGTTTTTCCACTCCTGAGCCGGTCCAGAGTAGCTCGGGAAATGGCCTCCGCCAACTCATCTCGAACCCCCGTCTCAGTACCCTGCGCCAACTATCGCCCGCAGCCGTCGCGTTTCATGCCACCCCACGTGCACCCAGCAACGTCAAGCCTTTTGCGTCTAAGGAGAAAGAAAAGCCAACTAACAATCAAAAAAACGTACTGAAACGGAAAACCCCGCACTACCTTACTACAACGCGACGTCAATCCATGATGACGATCCAGTCCGGCCTCCCGGGCATGAACGATTTTGCCAGCATCAAGGAGCAGATATCGAAGCAGCGGGTCACGATACATTATGGGGATGGCGCTCCAAAACTACACCTACGCATCTCGACGTTCGACCCAACGAGCCAGGTGTTTTTCGCGGAAAGTGTAAAGAGCCGGCCGCAGAGTGAACGGAACGAATCCTATTCCAACAGGACCAACCAGGTGCCCGCCACTTTCGAGCCCGACTTTTTCGAGAAACTTCAAGTGCAGGAGTTGGCTCCGCCTGTAACCTATTTCCAGAAACGTGATTCCGACACCTCAATCCAGCGCGACTCTCTGAATACGTCTGCTTCGATGAACGGCCCGTACGAGATCGTCGATGCTCGAAAAATTCTACAGATGACCGCAAGGGGGCAGGTCTATGACAGTTCTGCATTAAATACCCAAACGACGACCCCACAAACTGCTTTCCCTCCTTCCTATCAGCCAAGGGATACCGGGGTTCCAAGGATCGACGGCGTCAGAAATTCCCGTGATTCATTTCAAACCGTGCGCGAATTAGCAACGCAGTTCCCTGGCCCACCCGACCTCTCCAAAGCTCGCTTCGTTTACAAAGGCCCGGAAATATCTTTATGGGATCAAGAGAGCAACAGGTCGAGTGTGCAGTATCCACCTGCTGGCGCAACAGTTCAATTGCTTGGGTCTACCTCCCAGCTTGTGTTCAGTGATCCGGCGCTCGCACCTCCACAGGATATTCCAGACGACGTCACATGGGGCAACAGCCAGTTCTCTTCGCCCGCGTTTGCGCCTCCGACTCCGGTTAGGGTTGGGAAGGTTGCGAACCGAGTAGGGAGAGTTGAGGACCCGGAATCTGAGCAATCCATCGATCCATTCTCTGAGGGGGAGGATGGCACAAAGACGCCACCAGCTCCTAAGACGCCTACGAACGCCAATGCTGCCACTGTACCCTCGCCTCTCCGCCGATCCATGAAACCATCCTCTATTGTTCCTATGCCCGGCTCAAGAACCCGGAAAGCGTTAATACCCGATGGTTTCGAGCTCGTCTCACCCGGCACTGCTTTCTCGGTCGGCAAGCGGAGCACAACAGACAGCGACCCCTTCCTCGATCTCGGTATGGCAATGGATACTGGCAAATCAAGAGGGTTCGCTATCAAGGCGGCGCAAGCTCCAGCCACTAGTTCTCAACAATCTCGACCGGCCCTACCCGCACCGATGGCTTCGCATAAGTTCTCCAAGATCAATGAAAAATTGGATCGGATCGCGGATTGGGTTGACAATGTTGACACGAACCGCCTGGGAGAACAGCCAACAAGGCGAGATAACCTGACATTGCAAAACCTCCATGACCGGGGCAAGAGCATTGAAAATCTCGCCATACCCTGGCCTAACACCAAGCGTGCAGGTGCCCCACCTTCTCGACCGCAGAAGCCACCAATTTCGCGAGTGAAGAGTGTTGGCAAAGCGCCACGGAAAGCTACACCCACACCAATTCAATCAGGGCATACGAGGAAAAGTTTATACCTGGAACCCATCGTCATCCCACCGAGAAATGGGGGCATGCCAGAGGCCATCCAAGTTGAATATGGCAGCCTAGAGCCCAGAATAGTTGGAAGTGTGTTGGGAAATTCGGAGGTCCTTGGGATAGAGGATAACATGAATAGCAAACGTCCACGTCGGGTAGGGAAGCTTTCTTGAGTTACCACTTAATATGTCACTCCTTGTATTATAGCCACCTCTTTACCCGTTATTCAGCGTGACGACAGCGGGAATATAGCACTCGCTTCGGAGTCAGAGGATGCGGCATAATTATTTGCAAGCGTTGCTTGCTAGGTCTTCCTTGCAAGGAAGCACGGGATAAATATACAAAATACAAAACATGAAAGGTCATTAGTTCTGAGCAGGCGTCAGACAACAGCATGGTGAGGTTAGTTACATTGATGGCGTACCTCTGGTATCCTAAAAATGGTGATTTCTTGCTGCTTGAAATAGCGCCGGTTCTCTTCGTCGATCAGCACAAGGTTTAGATAATAGCGGGTAGTGAATTTCTTGTTGACATCCCGGAATGTTGGCGTAAGATCAAAGCCACCAAGGAAAACGCGGATTGGAATTGTTTCGCCTTTGAAAGTATTAACTTAGTTGAAACGCTGAATATGATAGCAGACAGGGGCTTACCTCGTACTGGTGCGCCGTCCATGATTTCAAACTTCGTGATGGTCTCGCTTTCGTTGTATTGGTTAGGCGGTGATCCAGTCGTCTCGCGTCGTATGATTGACAATTCCATGTGCTTGATCTTTATTCGCACTAACAAGAAGTAAATCTTTCCAACGATTACATCCTTCAAGTGATATCTACCCGAGATTAGTCCTGAATAAACGTTTGTGAAGCGGAAAATGGCATACTTAGATTTGTTGTACTCGAACTCGATATGCAGACAATCTTCGATGCCAACTTCCATCTTGATCGAATTGTTGCTGTCAGGCGGCATACGGAACGAATGGACCCAAATGTCTTTCTCCTTCACCGTGTCAGCCATTCGCCGCGATATCGAAACTCGCACAAAGTACCTTGATAGAATGAGTAAGTCTATAGCAACGAATGATTATGTGTCACACCGAAGTTTTACGTTAATCCCCTGATAACTCTCAAATTGTTTCTCGACATTCTTGAAGTTGAAATCGAACGTCTGAGCCTGTCGCATTTCGCCTGGAGCCGCAAGCTCCTGAGATAGTGATAGGAATTCATGATGGTGACCGCGGTCATAGAACAGCTCTACACGTATATTGGTGAATCGAACGAGATGTAGCTCCAGAACCCGACAAACCTATACTTCCAACAAATTCCACTTTGATACCTTCGTGGGCAGTCTTCTTGCCGTCCCGAACGCGTAAGGTGACCTTCGAAATAATTAGCGTTGCGATCAATAACGAACACCGGGTAGCCAACAAGGCTTGAATTGCTTACCTGTCCCGTTACTGAGTCCCCGTCATAATATACTGGACAAGAGATGGTCTTCTCTTTCTCCCCTTTTATCTCGACTTGTTTCCTCTGTTCTTCACCTTCCAATTTGATGTCAACGTCGATAGGCGACGCGAAGAAATATGCCATTGCAAGGCTCGCCGTGGTTTTCTGTAATGTTCGTCCGGTGTTCTGAAGTTTTGCGGATAATGGGAAGGCTCTTCGATACCGTGGACGGCAACGTTGGCGTTAAATCTTGGTGGATGGCCGATTTAGGGATGGCGGAGCTGAAGGAGTCAGGTTCAAGTTGCCGAGCTGACCATTATCGTCACGTTTGTCACGGGTCCTAGCTTCATTCTCAATCAATTCTCAATGCTTCAAAGTTCGAATGTTGAAATAGCAGATTGATTTACAAAGTTACTACAGGTAAGTAATTCTAATGTTTAGTCTACCCACTAGTGCAGTCGCGGGCTTAGCACCCGCCATTATAATC
>Ga0307517_10011462_pt1 | contig 12282 bp, 12 predicted proteins | sample 23_EM_MG_FD_194515 | JGI IMG/M metagenome (GOLD analysis project Ga0307517, IMG submission 194515) | Populus trichocarpa ectomycorrhiza microbial communities from riparian zone in the Pacific Northwest, United States - 23_EM | ecosystem: Host-associated > Plants > Roots > Unclassified | place...
CCCTTTTTTTTTGTTTTACATTCCTTGGCCACTTATTCTGTGGCAAACAACCCATTGGCACCAGTTGAATGACTTTCTTGTTATCCCTTTTTTATCTACAGAGAATGGGCAAGAACAACCGAAACGGAAACGTCGACGGAAGAGGCCTCCCAGATCGCATGCTTCTGCGCAAGCGACGAGTGGTGGTGAGGTGCCTGCTGCTTCGACGAAAACCACGTTGGAGGCGACCCCTGATGTTCCCAGCAACGTTTTACCCGCCACTCCGGTATCCTCGCCGAAGAGAAAGAAGAGATCTAAATCCGTGCCTGCCTCCGCTGCGGTCTCTGCTGTCTCGCTCGTGCTCGATTCCGAAAAACCGAAGAGTTCGGTTAAAGCCAAAGGGAAGGAGAAGGAGTTTCTCGTTCCTGCGCCCACAATTTCTGGGCATACGCAGTCGAGTGGATCTGGGAAGGAAAAGGAGAAGGAGAAGGAAAAGGAGAGGGAACGACCACCTGTGACGATCCTTCGACGTCCAGTTCCTGAACCGGAGCCCAAGGAATTCATTTTCAGCGAGGAGGAAGATTCGGATGGCCATGGAGGGAGGACGCCGACCAACTTCAGTTCGATCAACGGCGGGATGCAGAGGTCGCTTGGGGCGGTGTTGGATGGGTCGTCGTCTTCGTCGATGATTAGTTTGATGGGCAAGAAAGGGCGCCGGGTCGGCAGGAAGGAGAGAGATAAGGAGAAGATGAAGATGGATGCGATGAAAGGGGTGTTGGATATTGGAGGTGGGGCTGTTAATCCACAGCCTGCTTCTAATGCAGGTGTTGGAGGAGGGGATTTTGGGGCGGAGTACCATGATGCCGATGGGGATGAGGATGAGGGTGTCGAGCCACAGGAGGAAGAGGATGAGAACGTGGTTGGCACGAACGACAGCTTGGCGGGGCTGAGTCTTTTGCAACCGCCGCGAAGGAAGCGAGACCGCAGCCGCCGAAGGAAGGGATCCAATACTCTAGCTGGTATCACCGATTCCCACAAAAGCGCCCCTGCGACACCTGGCCACGCGAAAGGGGTTATCAGCGATGAGATGGAGGAAGTGGGTGGAATCGTCAAGGCCAGCACAGATGAGAACAACAGCCTTGAGGTTGATGTTTTTGAATCGAAGCCCAATGAAACTCCTGGTAGCGAGAAGAAGAAGAGGACGCGAACGAAACGCGTTAAAGCGTTGGTTCATTCGACTTCTGTTCCACAGCTCAAAGTGGACACCATCGAAACGGGCGAGAAACCGCCAGAGGAGAAGGCCGACAATGACGACGTGTCTGTGAAAACCGTCAAGCAGAAGAAAGGGAAGAACAAGGTTCGGCCTGTGCAGGATGAAGAAGATATCCTCGATATGGATAGGAACCAGCTGCGCCAGCTTATCACGGAATCTGCTCGTGTCGGCTCCAGGCTACTTTTGGCCGGCGGGCAGCCGCCTGAGCCTCAAGCGCCTGAGACTAAGCGCGGTCGTCTCCTCACCTTAGCGAGGAAGTTGAAGCAGTTATTTCCGGAGCAGCATGACGAGCTTGGGCGGGTTATTGCCCGGATCGAAGGGACAGAAACGGCGGCGAACTCTTGGGTAACTAATGATGTCAAACGATCCAAGGCGGTGTCGATCCCTGCTGGTAAAAAGAAGAAGCCGAAGAAGGGTGGGCATGTACGCACTGGAAGCGAAGGCACTAGTTTAGAGGGTTTTGACCTCGATGATGAGGATGATGTTCAGCGTGGTCGGCCTGCCATGAACGCTTTCCCTGATATTGAGGAAGAAGACGAGGAAATTGATCCTCGGGGTCGACCGCCCAGGAAAGGCGATGTTTTGGTTCATGTCTTTATCGACCAGTAGGTTTCGCTCATACTTACCCTCCCTCCCTCGTTTTTCTAACGATCACTTTTTCAGTTCCAACATTTTGATTGGCTTGCTCTCGCACCTTAAGCGCAACCAGCCGAAGGGGAAAAAAATCTCAAACATTACCAGAGGACGCCCTCTTCCTGCTCTCATCACCAAAGCTACAGCCGTCACTGCGAGTACAAGTGAAAAGCCAAACCCTGTGTCGGCCTTCGCCGCAGTCAAGTCGACGACTGCTCGTCCACTCCCAGTTCCAATAGATAATATCGATATTATCCCCAGCACGTCCTCGAAGCGCCAGCAGCCGATTGTTATACCCAAAGGGGGGCACCCAATTCCGTTGCCCTCCTTTGCAACTTTGTCCCGCTCGCTGCCGACTGAATCGTTTTTGACTTCAAGCATGGCCTCGAGGTCGAAGGCCACTGAAGGGTCGCCTTCATCGGACGATTATATCGCGCGAAGGGATAAGGAGGCCAATTCTGATGGATATGAGCAACCTGGTGATGAAGATGCCGATGTCGTGGCCAACGATCCGTTTCCGTCTTTCAGACAGAATAAGGAGAAGAAAGCCCTGAAGCATCTTTGGCATGCTGCGTTGACCTTGATTTTGGAGAGGGGAAGACCTGTGACTCGTATGTATTTCGTTGCGCTCTTTAACGTTCCGGGCTAGGTTTTCTAATGAGACTTTACAGGTAGAGTCGTTGTTACCTCTAGCCCACTGTATCAGCCAATGGAGAGCATTGAGCGATTGGGCTATGAATTGCGGGTGTTTATCAGGGTACCCGACCTCGGTAAGAGTGGCATTTAACTTTTTTCTTCTGAATTCGCACTAAGAATCTTCAAGGCGATGGCCAGGATCGTGAGCGGCATCGGGATAAACATGGATCAGGAAAGTCTTCCGGAGGAGGGAAGAGTGCCCAGTCAAGCCCCGTTAAATCTACTTTTCCCGGATCAGCGAAGAAGGACAGAGGCATCGGACATGCGCGCCGTCTCTCCGGCAGCACCAGTGCTGAAAGTGGGAGCGGAGGAGCAGGATCCGGGAACGCCGTTGGCGGAGGAAGTCTGCATCCTTACTTTGGCATCACCAATGGCAGTGCAACTCAGGCGAAGATCAAGTATCGCGAACAGGGCGTGGATGAACTGTTACAGTTGAAATTACATCAAGCACTGGCGGCGACTGACGACGTGCCAGAAGGCTCGACGATTGTACTGGCCACCGGTGATGGAAATATTGGGCAATTCAACGAAGATGGCTTTTTGGGCCCTGTGAGAACTGCGCTTCGACGTGGGTGGAGGGTTGAGCTTTATGCTTGGGAAGATGGATTGAGTGGGTTTTTTTTGTTTTTGTCGTAGCAGTTGGATTGTCCGAATCTGAAAAATTTCCTTGTAGGCCGCGCTTGGAGACGCGAGTTTGGGGAAGGCAGTGAGTTCGGAAGGAGCGGTATGTTCCGAATCATTGGCATGGAACAGTTTGCCAGTGGATTGGTCGAGGTTTCTGGATGGTCATGAATTATATGATTTTGAGTTGATGGGTCGATGTTTTCCACCCTTGATTCATGATCTGTCTGCTTCATTTATTACATATGTATGGCCACCTTTATACACCCCGTTTCCCAATCCTCCCAACTACATGTTACGAATTCACTCGAAGAAGCACTCATACTGAGGCACTGCAGTGAATAAAGCTGGAGAGAAACAGTTATCACGGCAAACGTCTTGGCGCCGATCGTGAACTAATGTGGAGTCGCGATTGAGGTACCAAACGTGCAGCTCTAGCCCCTCTCAAGCACGCGTACCTGACACGCTCGTCATCCATCTTCCAGAGGGTCGGACCGGTCGGCTTATCGTCAACAGGAACATAAAAAGAGAGGATCATCTTCAAAAGACATTCAAAGAGGGAAAATATATGGGGTACCGGTATCCGCGAATCTCGATGGAAGTGTTTGATAGAGACTGGCATATTTATAATCAGTTATATAATGGTATAGATACACACTTTCTACTGGTGTGGCATTTGAATATTTTCGCCCGACGATTTTCCGTACACCCATCCACTCAATTCTTCTTTACTTTCTCGGACTGCTGAGCAGCAAAATTGAGAGAGTCGGCCAGGTCTTTTCCAAGCCGTGCGATAATGAATGTCGGCACAACAATCCAGAGGCTAAATGCGGATTAAGTGAGCGACATAGGAAAGAAAAGCACGGACAAGATATGAGGTGTGCGTACCCGTTGGGTACAACCCACAAGAAAAACAGATCCGACGCATTATTGTGCCCGACAGCACAGAATCCGCAATAGTACTCCTGTGCCCAGTAGAGGACCGTCTTTGAGAGCGTCATGACCGCTGCTCCGAGACCGATAATGGTTGCAGGAGGCCATTGGGCAACATGCGCAAGATACAAATAGGTAATGTTCAATAATGTTTCAATAACATTGAGGAGAGCTATCATAATGAAAAAACAGTTGGTCAGCTTTAATCAAACAGTTGAGGCACTTTGGCACGAACATTGGGCATTAGTGAACCCGTTTCCACTTTCCAAGGCGGGAAGACCATAAACCTAATACTTTTCAGAGGTGATTGAAGTAGTCGTCATCCAAGTCACATACATAATCAACCTGTTGATAAAAGTCAATATCCTCAAAGTCAATATCCTCCTATCAACTTTTGGAGATATGAATGCTGCTTACTTCTTGATACAGCGCATAGGGTTTCCATATCCAATGTAAATCCCCACCCTGTCAGAAATTGAGCTCAGCATGCTATTTGGGGCCGTCAAACCACGAGAACTCATTGAATTACCTTCATAGATCGAGGCCTATGAAATGAACATGTCAGAAATCATGCCAGGAGTTGAAAAACAGAATTTACAAACCGCATAAAACAATACCCAACATCCCAGGCAATGATTGGGACTGTTAGGAGAAACCAAAGGGATATCCAGGTGTGGGTCTTCACCGCCATGGTATTTCGTTGTGATGGTGGGAGTCAAACTGATTTCTCGTGAGGAAACCATCCTGATGATGAGAAAGAGAAGGAAAGCTCGGCGAACTCGGCGATGGCTAAAATTCCATGACGATATCATTCGGTTCCCAAGGGGGGCCCGGCCCGTTGTTCCGTGACCCGGGGTCGAGCCCGAAGGGCTAAAAAAAATTGTATATTTTGACATATGATACTGATTTTTTGACCTTAATCACACTGTTGTAACTTTTCCCATGACATTAGCATCAAATTTGAGCTTGACACGGGTGCTAACCAAAGAAGCAGGGTGTTTTCATGACTTACAAGTGGTTGTGAGATGTAATGGGCCTGCAGACAGTCATCTTAAGTTCCTCAGATTTGAAGCAGCACCTCATAAACAGGTGTCATAGTCATATTAAACTCCAAATTCAATAGAGACATTCCAGAATTTTTGTTTTTAATCAATCTTGGACATATGTTTTTTCGGAAATTTCCTTTTTCGGTCTGACATATCCTTTTTTGGGGGGAAGGGGGGGTACCGGTAAGGCCCAATGCCTTAAAAAATTTTACCGACCCCGTGCAATTTTTAACATCCCGGGCCCCCTTGTCGATTCCTCTTTTGCTCTCCATTTCAAACTCACAAATGCTCTTCTTTATGCGTGAAAAGTCGTGCGGTGGAGAATAAGGACCTTGTGCTCAGTTCACAACTCCGAACCATCAACTGAGCTTGCACAAGTTCTTGCAATTGTTGTTTCATTGAACTGCCTCCCGACTCCGGAGTCCTAACTAAGAGTTATAAAGCCCTCTTTCCCTTTATTTCTGAGCGCTGAACTCTGGCCACAAGGGAGGGGTACCCCCTCCGTTACTCAGGCTATAATTACATACGTTCATCCAGAGTTCGGTAGGCTTCTTTTGGTGGGTTCAACAGCAGATCTAGTTGAGGAATTTCGTGCGGTATATATAAATAAATGTATGTAAAGTTTAAGAGGGACGCAGCGCCAAAGCGGGAAAGCGCTTGAATACTGCCACCATAAGATGCATCTCACATCTCTCCACCGCAAGAGGGAACTCCTGCATTCTACTCTAACGCAAACAGTCGCCGCGGGGCTCAGCTAAATAAATCAACATCGTCCATGAGATATGCGCAACGTCTCTGCTCAGACGGCGTATTGCAGATTTATAGTATGTCAAGTGTCCCGTCTTCCAACTTCAAGATAAAGAATCCACGTCTGTCCATCAGATAGACAGAAACGGACCTCTGGAAGGCCGGAAGCAATGCTCATATGAAGAATTAAAGCAGGCAGCGCTGACGTACTTTGCGGAGTTCAGCAATGCAATCGCCTGACTAACGGCTTCCGGAATATAGGATATTAAGTTCTGTGCCAGACCCTAGCCTTTGGCTGGACTAGGAGTAGGCGACCTTTTGCGATCTCGAATGCGTCATCTCTGGATCCACCAGGGCCGAGCAAGCGGTCTGAGAAGGCCATGAAGCGAAGGTCATGAAGCAATTTGTGGAGCGATAGTGTATAATAAAAAGACCCACCTTTGTAGTTCCCTACGTCACTGCTCAAGAACCGCATAGTCGACATTGCCACTCAACCACAATTCACATCCCGAGACAGGGTGAGCCCATCTCCTTGCCCAATCCTAATCTCTGGAAGAATGACAACGCCGCTCTGTTTAGTTGAGGCAATTTCTGCCAACGCGAGCAGTATTGCGTCAAGAATCATGCAAGAACCTGCGTCGTACTATGATATTCATTTAGACGACCGAACGCAAAGGTGATTAACATAAAACCCACATCCATGTTAACGCGTGCATAGATCTTCTTGATTCGGGAATGTAGATCCGCAATTTCAGCCTCTGCATTCGTTGTCAGCCCACTCGGTTACTTTCGCGGACTTGAAAACGAGACGTCTCCTCTTGACGCCAGCCTTCCTCAGGTCTTCTGATGCAACGATTCTCTGGAGCATCATTAATAACAATGGCACATAATGCAAGGAATAAGTAACATACTGGTTTCTTTGCATCCTTTAGTATGTTCTCCAGAGCAAGGAAATGCTCCGAGATGTGCAATTCCTCCGCCTCCGTTTCTTCAATCCCATCCAACTCTCCCTTGAGGGCATCGAGACGGTTCAGCGCCATCCTCATCTTCAAAAGAACAGTTGAGTCCTGCAAACTGCGTTTGCGCTTGTGAATGCGTTCTGACATGTGTAGGGTAGCGAGAAACAATGCGTCCGGTATAGGGTTGCGTAGTAGTATTCCTAATTTTCGGCCAATGTAAATTACCACACTGCTGTGTCAAAATGTTTGTTTGAATTTTGACCGAGTCGTCAAAAACTCACATGATTCCCACTACCTTTAGGTAGGGGGGTCTTAGCGACATAAGCTTTGCAGACGATCACAAATCTGTTCAAACCTGTGCTTTTCTCTTTGTCCATGTTTGCTTTTTCTCAAAACGAGACTACCACTGAGACTTCGCTGCGCACCTTCCCTCTGGCCACTATGCTCTCTGTTTCTGTGGGCAATGTCAATGCCTCTCTCGCGTTCTCTGCTACCCTCACACATTCCTGCATGTCTCTTGCATTTTGGAACTACCCTACACGGGAAATAGCGCCACTGTAAACTACTCCGTTACCACTCAAAGTGCGGAGAGTGCGTTCACGACCGTTCTCGCTTTTTACGTGTGCGATAACATCGCCTGGGATGTTGTACTAGGGAGGGATTACTTGGAGTTTTGCTGCTCTGCATCCGGTGCGTTTTACCAAAAAATTAATTTGCGTTTCACATTCTCATTTGCCGACATTCACAGCCGTTCATCCTTTCTCGTCCACATTGTATCATATCCAGGATGATGTTATAACATATTTGAATAATTTTATTCTCCTTGCACAAGGAAATGTCTCTGGCGCTCTAAATGACCGCTCCCATCACAACGGTAATGAACGCAGAAGGACGCGAGTGAGCATGTTTGATGGAGGTGGACCAAAGTAACGAGAAAGGATGAACGACTGTGAATGTCGGCAAAGAATGTGAATTTTCGACTGCGTAAGCGGTGTCAGGAATCTTCAAAATATGTGACTTCGCGCACAGAGTTAGCACGGTAGTGGGCTCTGCCGCGAAGCGGCCCTAGTACTTATTTTACTTATGAGGCATAAAACAAGCGTTTTCAGAACATTCGTGAATTGCCAAGTGCATGGGAATCAAAAATCCATGGAGCTCCATGGAGTCACCTGACCTCATATTTGTCAGCCACCCGTTAGGGCCAGTGAACATTGCCTGTTAGGGTTCGGGTTAGGGTTCGGTTAGAGTTAGAGTTAGGTATAGGTTAGGCTTAGGGTTAGCGGGATATTTATCCCCCCGCGCGATAGCGCGTTCTTGAGCACTACAGGACAATTGAGGCTGACGGCGATCTCACCAGCGGAGCTGGTGGGATCACCTTTCAAGGGAATATTCAAGCACGTGAGTCCATGAACTCCATGCACTCCATGGACTTCGATCATGGAGTTGGCAAAACAGAAATGCTCTCCACAGCGTTTTGCCGTTTGCGAATCAAAATTCAGATAACCCAGACCCCCCAAAAGATAATCCTACCAAAGCCGCCCATTCGCATCGCTGCTTACTCCTACCGACAAGCCAATGTCATCCTGACACCCTCGGGACTCCCCTCCGAACCCAAGGGTTCAGAATGTCAAACTTTTTTCTTCACCCCAAAGCCGCTGGCGGCTGGATAACAGGTGGCTTGATTCTTATGCTCCTTAAAGGAACCGCTTTTGTGTATCTGCGGTGGGGTGTCAAAATCCGATATTCCTTGACAGGTAGCCCTCCCTTTGTTCTCAATACTGGATTCCTTAGGCAGTCCATTTCGTAACTTGAGTGTCTCCCTTCTGCCTTTTATAAAATTCTAGACCCTCGATATCGACTTGACATGCAACGAGGAAGCTGACTATTTTGGTTGATTGCAGACCACACTGAACTTTCCCTATGCTCAACTCTCTTGTAGCAGAGGAAGCACACCGGAATTTCATGGATTCCTGCTTATCTCAAACCTAACGAATCAGCGATTTCCATGTCCTGCACTTGATTCAGTGCAACATGTTTTAATTCCCAATTACCCAGCCTGACCAATCTCTTATTAGAACGCTTTGACCACGATCCCGCCTATCCGCCCCGCCGGAATTAATAACCTGAACTTTAAAGAATTGACTTTGGCTGGGACTATTTCCGACGATGATGCACTGGCATGAGGACATGGGCTTTCCATGTCCCAGGACAGGGCAGCTGACTAAAGGCAATCACCTTGAAAACAGCTGTAATGATGCGTCGATCGGAGAACCACCATGGCATCTAAATATGACAGGACTTCACCCCCATTCAATAGCCTGTGTCCTCGGATCCAAGCCTTGGCTCATGCAAAATATAACCCTCGACTATTTTCAGGTATCCTCCGTCGCTTTTTCTCGAAAAATGCGGAAGCTACCTACCCACTGAGTGAAAATCTTTTGTATGATTTGGTTTAGTAAAAAATTCCTAGAAAATACATGTGCTAATTGAATGTTGATTTAGCCTCCTTTGTAATCATAACGGCCGTTGCGAGCCCTTCAATGTGTGGCAGTGCCTACCTTTCCGCCATACTTGGCTCATTTCGTTACTTCTTCACTGAAAGGGAGTCCCAACCTCGAGGCTTAGAGCACGAAAGAAAGACAAAAGTTGACGAAATAGTTCTCGGCCATTTCCAGTGTGCCAATCTTCGCAGACGCCGGGTGAACGGTTCTTTGGAGCCTTCCTGTTCGATTCATACATGGTGGAGATATTATTCCTGTCCATGTGGACATTCCCTCGTGGGGTTAGAATGCAATATGGCTTTTTATTATCGAATGGACAGGCAATATGGATCAACCCAAAATTAACTATTCCCGGTATTCGAGGGTATGAAAGATAATAACGGTGAGCCCGGCCTTTGCAAAAGTGCTCTTGATTATTATCACTGAACAACTAGTTGGGAGGGCTCTGAAACAGAATGTGCATAACGTAGATGTGTATCCGTTGACAATTACTCAGCGATCTCGGCGTTGATGTGTTCAATAAATCCCAAACGAATCAGGAAATAGCATTATTGTTTACTTGGTACTTACCGACAGTGATTGCTTGCGACAAAAGGCAGTGAAGGATTATCACCACCAAGATATTGTTTCCATCGGAAGAGCAAACAAAAGTGTAACCGTCCACAGCTGATGGGGTTTATCTTTGACCTGGGAATTCTGGGAGGTCGACTCGGGGTCGGCAGCCATATGACAAGCATATACCTTATCCTGGGACCCCAGCAGCCCAAGTACATAGTATCCGAACCAAGATGGATAGACAAATTTTCGATATGTATCTGCAGGCAATTTCTATTCGGCGCCTCCACGATGCACCCTCGTTTCTGTATGTCACCGTTCTTTTCACATGGAGAGAAACTTGATACGCACCGAAGTGTGACTCTTCGGTCGGAGAAGAGGCGGGCTTGAACAAATCTGTTATGTAGCATCGGTACTGTTCTCCGGAAACCCAGTAGGTTTCCGTAGGGGGGGTAATAAGGTCGTCATATCTGACAGGGGAGATTGAAGTTCCGGCTTTCCATAACGCTTCGACATAAATGTCCGAGTACCCTCCCCGCTTGGTGCAAGACAAGGTGGCTTACGCGATAATCGTGTCTTTGAAACAGTGTTGAAGTGCTTTGCCAATTTCCATATCCCTGCAAGAGAGCTATACATGCCTCTACTGCTGCGGTGAAGTGAGGTCAGGGGATAACCCCTTGGCAGGGGAGTTATCTCCCTACGTTTGCATGTTCCATGCTGTTCCATGCTTGCCTAGAGATGCTATTGCTTGCGGGTTCCTGAGGTGTGGAAGTTTGAAGCTCAGGTAAAGCTGGGATGAAGCTGGGACACCGACCTTTGTTTCATTTTGTGAAAGAATCGTCGAATAGAGTGGTAGGGGATCTGCTGCAAGATGGAGTTCAGACAACCCCCATCGGTGCACATGTATCGGAGAAGTCAGGCACGAGAATGATGAGAATATTTCGATAGGAACGGTAAAACCAGGGACCTTCTGCTTTTGGAGGCGAGCTTGGCGTGAACAATTATAACACGTTCTTTAAAGACTGACTGATACCACCATTTTTCTTGCCGAAAAACCCCCAGTACCCTATACCTGCCGCTCAACAAGATGCGTCTGTCCAGCACAGCGCTATTCTTCGTTTCCTTACTGACTATCGTTATCTCTGCTCCCATCGTGAGTCTATAATCTTGAGTGCCGATCACTGACTAAAAAAAACATGCGCTAGCAGAATGATGTGGTGATCGAGGCCAGAGGTGGTGAAGAGGTTGCAGTGCGTCGCTACCTCGTTATTGCTTTGACCACATTCTGATCACAATTTCATCGTAGAGGGAACCTATCCCTTTGTTGAAGCGAGAGGCACAGGGAGCCCCCCTATGGAAGCGAAACCCCGTCGCTGGTTCAGCTACATGGAAGCGGGAGGCTGAGGCCGGAGTTCCTGTATGGAGGCGAGATGCGGAAGCGGCCGAGGGCGGAGATTCACCTGGTTGGCGTCGGGAGGCTGAGGCTGGCAATCAACCCGGTTGGAGACGGGAGGCTGAGGCTGGCAATCAACCTGGTTGGAGACGGGAGGCTGCGCCAGCATCCGGTTCCCCCGGGTGGCAGTGATGGTTGGCTACGCCGAGTACAAATCATGAGCGAGAGTTAGTTGTCCAGCGGTGTGGCAAACCACAGAAGGTTGTCTGCGATGGCAGTCCGACGATGATGTCACCAACAAGATATTCTTTTCCTCAACCCCTCGACCTACGTGTTGAAATTCCCTTCCTTTATCTATCGGTTTTTCTTTCGGCGTGATATCACGACACTCACATTCATTTTTCCCCTCTCCTATGCTCCCACTTCTCCATATCTTCTCAGCCTACATACGATACTTAACTGCTTGTGCATTGTAAATGTTATTACCCAGAATGGACTTCAGTAGTTCGTCATCTTGCACCACTCTTTCTATAAAAAAAGTGACGGCGTTAAACCGGAGTTTTAGTAGGTTGAGGTTAAAGCTTGATGGTTTGTGATCAGTTCTCACGCGCACTTATGTGCCAGTCATCGTTGGCTGTTTGTATTACAAATCACTTTCGAAATCACATCTGTACTAGATAGAATACAGGCTGGTTAGGAGCCAGCATAAAACAGCAAATCCTGGTTGCCTCGGAAAACCCAGTCCGCCCAAAGTTTTGTCAGCATTCCCACACTCATTGGGGAGCTTGCTCCCCTTTGTACAGGTGAGGCCAAAAATGGTGTATCCACGTGATCAGCAAAATGGCACAGCTTGTCGTCGCCCCGTGGGAACCCCACGCTGGCACAGCATCAACAGCACAGCCTGTCGTCGCCCCGTGGGAATTTCGGTGCTGGCGTGGCTCACGTC
>Ga0307517_10011463_pt1 | contig 12282 bp, 3 predicted proteins | sample 23_EM_MG_FD_194515 | JGI IMG/M metagenome (GOLD analysis project Ga0307517, IMG submission 194515) | Populus trichocarpa ectomycorrhiza microbial communities from riparian zone in the Pacific Northwest, United States - 23_EM | ecosystem: Host-associated > Plants > Roots > Unclassified | place...
GCTGAGGATGGTAACTGCTAAATCCCTGTTTGGTTTTATGTTTTGAGAGTATTTTTAAAAAAAATTAATTTTTTTATTTGTTTTTTAAATTAATATTTTTATGGTATTTTTAGATTATTTTAATGTGCTGATATTAAAAACAATTTTTTAAAAATAAAAAAAATATCATTTTAATATATTTAACAAAAATACACTTTAAAAAACAATCGGAATATACTTATCCTGTATCAAGGGTAGGACCTGAACTACGACATTCCTTTATCCGTAACCAAGCCTTGACATCTTGACAACCTTTGGCCTCGTCGGTCTTCTGTTTTTTAGCTCACAGGGTGTTGCTTGGCTCGATTAGTCATCAGAGGCAGCTAGTTTTGTTTTATCCAATATGCAAGAGCGCTGCAAATTCACCCCTCCACAACCCTTTTGTAGCTTTCAAGATCTCCGAAAAGGAATTTTAGTCGTTTACCAATCTGGGCCTCAGGCGGAACACAATATTCTTCAATAGAAAACAAGCAAAAATTGTAGCATTTGCTTCTGTTCATCAGGAAAGGAAAAACTTGAAAAAATAATTTCGAAGACAAAGTTAGTTCCTTTAAATTTCTGTGCTATATGACGAAGATAAATTACAGCTACATGTACCAAGCTTCTATGATTGAAATTGCTTTCTTTGAAACACAGAAACGGGAAGAAACTAAACAAAACAAAAACAAATAAAAAACCTAATCTTCCTTTACTTTTCCTCCTTCGGCAATTAATCTCATGAATCATTTTACATTCACATTTGCCCCCAATTTTATTTTGCTTTCCTCACTTAGGCTAATCAGCTTACATCGGAGACTTAATCAAACTGGTTCCAATAGTGGGCACACTGACAATTTTGGAAGTTTCTATCTCCATGGGGGTTGCGGATGCTTATATTGTAAAGAGTAGGCAGGTTCCCACCCACTATCTGGTTCCTTCCTTTTCCCACCCACTCCAGAGCTTGAAGAAGGTTGTGAGCTGCCTTGGCCAGGCATGAACAGCTGGCGCAAACCACCCGTGCTTCCCCCATCCATTGCAAAACCAGAATTTAAGTCAAAGCTAGGCCGTGAGGGCCCAGCACCATTTAAACTCAGGGGTGCACCACTCATACTCATTATGAATGGTTGCTGGGAGTAAGGAGGAACAGATGGTGCAGAGCCCATTATTTGAGGCATGACAGGAGTTCCCCTTGAATCCATCATATAAGGGATGGAGCCAGCAGAACCATACATAGCTGAAGGAATGGATATGGCAGGTGCTGTTGGCAATGCACTGTACCCAAAAACAGGAGCATGAGTGTATGGCAGAGCGGGAACCATACCCAAAACACCTCCCATTCTTGCAAGATTAGCACCCATTACAGGTTCCAGAGGCTTGCTGTTTGGCAGGGACGGAGCCTGCGGAATGAAATCTTTTTTGTCAACTTCCGTTCGATTGCCCACTTCCACTCTAGTACCCATGATAGAAATAACAGGATCACCTAGTTTAGATCCTCCAAAAACACTTGCAGTTTGAGAGGACTTGCTATGATACAGCCCGTGATCCAAAGAGTCATTATGAAAGAAAGGTCTATCATTTAAATCAAAGTTCCTCAGAGAAGGCTGCATTGAAGAAGATGAAGAAGCAGGAGATGGACTACGATGGCCGTTCCATGGGTAAAATAGCTGTCCCTCCATTCTCAGATCAGTCAGTGAAGCATCACCATCATCACTGGTACGATTTAAATCCAGGTTGGGCCTCTCTGGTCTTCTCGAGCCCACTTCTAAAGAAGATTCCCCAGAATGGAAGCCTGATGAGACTGGAATTTGTCTTGATGAAATTAAATCCACGACCTTCTCCTCTCCACCCTCGGCCACATTGAGATCAATATCAAGGCACACCTGCCTTTGTTTTGAACAATTGCTGCTTCCCCCAGCCTCAACAGTCTCAACAGTCTTGTCCCCGTCAGAAGTCTTGCGTGGGGAAGCTGGACGAAAAGCACTAGTAGCTGCAGAACCTCTCCATCCAAGATTTCCCTCGAACTGCAAAGGAGCTGCAGGCGATCCAGAAGCTGCTGCAGGCCTTGAAGCCGAAACAATGGAAATCAGGGCGGGGGATGTATTCATAGGAAGAACCATATCATCGGAACAGCCTTCTTCATTCAAATCAAAATCACACAGGCCTTTCTCTGTATTAATTTCTGGTTCTTGAGCCACTTCAGTGACCAGAGAAGACTCCAGGTCATGCATGCCATTCTCTGCTTCGTTTTCCAGATTACTTGAATCAATTAAGCGCCCCTCTTGCTCAGCACACGTCTCAGAAGACTGATTCAGTCTAGTTGGCACATTTTCCGGAGGGATCTCAGTGGATAGGTCCCGCTCTCCATTTATGGAATCTGGGCTACCTGGCTGCTTAATACCACTTTCCAAGATTTTCTCAGAAGACGAGCTGCAGGATTGTTCTCTGTAATCTCCAACTTCTCTCTCCACTTCTTGAGCAACTTGTCGAGCAACTTCAAGAGCATCAACCATGCCATACTCAAGCTCAATATCAGATCTTCTTCTGCCAATCAAATCCGGACTACATTTATCTGTGGTTCGTTTAGAGAAATCAGAATTATCCTCAGCCCCGTCACTGCTATGTTCTCTATCATCATCACTAGCACCAACATCTTCCATCCGTGAAAATAGACTCCCAAACTTGTCAGGTTTTTCCAATGGGCTCTTGTTGCCAGCCAAGTGCTGTGGAGGGTCGGGAGAAAATTCACCATCTTCAGCACCGGAGTTAAATATAGGTGTTTGACATTGATCTCTATTCTCCGCTTCATCTGTCCCAATTTTTGATGTAGATACGGGTATTGCCACAACACTGGATCCACTTGTACTTGTACAGCAATTATCCTCTTTGGCATCAACATTATTTTGCAAAGCAGATTCTGACACAATTTCCTCAGCAATTGCAGCAACATTGCTAGAGGAAATAGCTCCAGGTTCCACTTTGCTAGAAGAGGCTGATTTGTCAGTGAGCATCTTTGGAGCTTCTGAATCTGGCTCAGTGGAAACATTCTCTTCCACAGCACTACTTACTGGGGACTTTTCTTTCAGTGACAGGCTTTCTTGATCAGATTTTGACACAACAGAGGTGTTAAGAGGATCTAATGATCTATCCACAGCAGCAGTAAGAGGAACTTGCGTTCTATCCTCCAAATTTCTATGGTCTAAAATTTGATGATCACAATCATTAGTTTGGATCTGTACATCCTGCACGCTTTCTGCTTGAAGACAATTTGAGTTTCTTGATTGCAAACTTTCATCCCCAGTTCGTTCTGCAGCGTTATTTTCTACATCAGCACTTCCATTTGAAAGAGGAACTTTGACAGCAACACATTCAGTTTTTCCAGTCTCACTGTCATTCATTCTAACGTCATCAAATGCCCCAACACTCTGAACATCATGGTGAATTGCATCACTAACCTCACCAGGCTTCCAGCTATCAAACAATGCCCTTGCCCTATCCTGAACCCGAGAACTACTGTGGTCAAGAAGATTATTGACAGTGCCCCAGACCCCTGAAGAAATGGACCTCTCCTTGTCTATTTGCAGCTTTTCCAGAGCCCTTAATAATGCAGTAATTGACTCTTCTACAGAGCCTTCATTTGTTTCATTACTGAACTTCTGAGCAATCGTTAACCATCTATCAATAAACAATAGTCCATTTAAGTTAACAAAAAGATCAAGACAATCTTTATTCTCTGTAGCAGCAATTGTGCTTGCAACAGCAGCCCATTGCCTGGTTGAATCTCCAACATTATTCAAAACACCATGTTTCTCTTTCTGCATTACAGCAACCAACTCATGGACTCGTGAAGGGGCTGTGAGCCCATCCTTCATCTCAGTCAGGGTAAAGAAATCTTCAAGTGTCATACTGATTTAAATGTACCTCCAAGCATTGAAGAAGTCCTTGTGGCTTAATAATCTGCTCTTTTCTATCAAGAACCACAGTGGCTTTCAGAACTATTTACAGGACACCCTGCGGAAGGGACAAAATAGAATCTCTAAGTGGACAGCTTGAGACAGTATATATTAGCTGAAAAACACCTATTATATCTAAGCTTGGAAGTCATTAAAAAACATGTGCTCGGAAACTAAACAAAGACCAACTAAAACCACATAACAGCATGAGATGGACCAATTCATTCATTACAGGGTATATGGTCTCAGTAGAAACCAGAATAAATATATAATATAAATTGAAGAACATTAAGAGAGTGAGTCAAGGTTATCCCTTGGCACAGAATACTCTTATTTTACAAAAAGAACAGAAGAAGAGATGTAGAAGAAACAGTAAACAAATTACCCATTAAGAACAACAAATGCAAAAAGGGAAGGTTAGTTGACCTTCCATGTTGAGTAAAATTTCCTTTATCAAATATAATCAATACTTGCCTCCTCTAACACAGTTTGCTAGGTACACTAGAGCTGCAGATCATAGATTGCATGGAATCTGACAAATTGTAGGCTGGTAATCATGGAACAAATAATGGAAAATGCATGGTGAATCATATAATTAGTTTGAATTTGGAACCTCGAACTGGGAGTTAGATATTGTTTTCTCAGAGGGGAATGGAACAGTTGACTGTTTTCATGCAGAATTAGGTAGGGCTGGGGGGCCTCTTTCTACTCTACGGCTTTTGTCTCTTCGAACACTAGGAAACTTACTTTGAAGCATCGGAGCATTAAGCAGAGAATGCAGAACGATTGTAAGGATCGGGCACCATTATCTTTTTTCATGGCACCCAAAAACAGCACAAAACCAAAGATAGCAGGAATTCTGGTGAGAAACTTTCTTTCACTCTTTTTATATCAAGAAACACATTCGTGGAATAAGCATTTTAACAAGATTCAAACATATAAAACACCAATGAATGACACCAAAGCATGCGCACATACTTTCATATGTCCTGGGCACAACCAGCTTTTAAAATGCCTAACCAAGAAAGTGATTGGATACACTATAATAACATCAACAAAAGTTGTTAATTCATTCTATATATAATATGCTGCAAGAATTCAATACATAACATACTTTACATTATGCTTGGTGTCTATCATCTCGACTAGCACATGTTATGTAAAGATTTTGTGAAGCATAACAGAAATACAGTTTCCGAGCCAGCATCACTGTACCAGATTTCTCTTATGTGCACGGATCAATCCATCAGTCCATGTTCAACACATACCAAAATCCCTTTATCAACACTCGTAACACAGACACTAAAAACATTTTCAATAGGAACACAAGTCAAAAACATTTTCAATAAGAACACGGGTCATAGAAGAACTGATCACACAAACCCAGCAATACCAATTGTACACAATACAAAGTAATCAGTCCACAAATTTGATGACATGCACCGACATAAAAACTATTCTAAAATTAACACTAACACTATCTAAAGATCAAAACTTTTTAATAGCACCCACCAATTATAGACCATTTCAATCCCACTAGACTCCTAATTAGAGAAAGGAACAGTAAAATGAAAACCCATCTATTAAAAAGGATAAACAAAACAAATTTCAAGGACAATCAGCTCAAAACAATGAAGAAGAACTTACTTTTCCTTCAATTTCAGCAATTACATTTCAAAAACCCAGTAACATGAATAGAGAAATCAAACCCTAGAATTCAAAAACCATCCATGTAAGAAAGCAAGAGAAAAACCCTAGGTATTGTTTATTGCTTATTGTTAAAAGATAAGGTGCAAATTACAAGAAATTTTGTGAACTGAATTAAGATTACCCTAATCAATGCTTGTATATGTGTAGTAATTAAATAACAATAAATCCCATGAATGGAAATAAATAAACAAATAAAAAAACTAAATCTCCAAAAAGAAACTAATATAAAGTTCATACCTTTATAATAAATCAATACGAAAACCCTAGCTGGGGAGTGAAACAGCGCCAGCGCTCGAAAACTTTTGTGTGGTTCTCTCTCTAAAGAAATCTCTCCTTTTCACCTTTTCTCTCTAAAACTGAAGTGTTCTGTCTGCGACTTTTAGGTTTCGAGCATAAAACCCTCGTATTGGTGTTCTCTTTGAGGTTACCAGAGAGAGAAAAGAGAGCAGAGGGCAAAAGAGTTTGTTGTTCTTCGAGTTTGTGTTTTTTTTTTCTCTTTTTAGTTTAATTTCAAAAAAATATATAATTTAATTTTCTAGTCGGTTTTAGTTCGAAGTTGGGTAAATCCACGTGCGATGTGTGCGATCGAGCCGTTTGTTTTCGAGCCGGTTCGGTTTTAGTGACGAGGTAGCTTAGCTTGTCTGGTCAACCGGTGACGATGGATGCTTGGTTTTGCATGGAATGTCCTCTGTTTGTTGCCTTTTTCTAAGTCGACTGCTAACATTTTACGATTTGTTTTGCTTTTTTTTTATATATAGAGTCTGAGATATTGAAAAAAAAAATACAAACTGACTTTTTGCTGTTCAACAGCCAAGAGAAGCTGATAGCCGATCACTTTTTTAAAATTTTTGTTGGTTTATCCTTGAATTTGTATAGATTTTTAAGCATAATTAAATGCGTGGTTTTTTTTTTTAAAAAAAAAAGGAGTAAGATAAAGATATGGGCATGATATAAAAAGCTGAAAAACTATATACTTTTTTAGTTTTTTTTTTAAACCATTTAATTATTATAATTAGATTTCCAATTGATTGTTGTCTTACAATAAAAAAATATAAAAAAATCAGTATTCCATGCCCTGAAAAACTGTTTAAAAACATATTTATTTAATATTTTTACATATTTAACTAGAACAAATATGTTTATTTTATTTTTTTTCTGATATATTAATCAAACAATTGTAATAATATAAAAGATTCGTTATCACTAGATATTAATTAAATATACTATTGTATCCGTATCATATATATAGCCGTACCCTAACGACAAATGCCATGTTAAGAGTACGAGGTTGGTATTGAAAAGTTTTAATTCATAGAAGTCAAAACTAAAAATTATCGAATTTCCAGGGACTAAAATATGATTTGCGGTGAAAACAAGTGTTGTTTAATTTAATATTTTTCGAGACAGAAAAAAAACTGTCAACTTCGTGAATGCTTTAACGTGGGGCTGTTTTTTGTAATGAGCTTGAACGGAAGGAGATGGATAGGTTGCATCAGCAGAAAATGAGAGGAGGCACATCGTTGTCTCTGTCAATTGTCTCCCCTCTGGGTCACGTGTGGCATACACGTTTCATGATGTTGGAGTGGAATTTTTGTGCGCTCATAGGGTCCGTTTGTTTTCGTAATATATTGTATAGGAAAGTGTTTTATAGATTTTTAACAGGATAATTTTTTTTCTATATTTATTTTTTAAAAACATTTTACAAGTAAATTGGTTGATAAAAAATATTTCACACTCAATTTTCAAACTTAATTTATTTATTAAAAAAATATTTTTAATTTATAAAATATTTTACAAATAGTAATTCACTTATAATATCATCTAACTATTTTAATTGTTACCACCACCATTTTTTTCATTGCCACCACAATCTCACCTCCTCCTCCACCATTGTTGCCGCTGTCATCGCCTCACTATCACAATAGCAATCATTTTATTATTATCACTATTATTATTATTGTTATCGTAGTTATTTTTTTCTCCTCCACCACATCTTCTATTATAATCACTATGATCATCCCGTCATCATCTTTTTCTATTATCAATTTTTTTTTACCACAACCATTTTATTCCTGTTTTTTCTATTATTGTTGTCATCTCGCTACTATCATTATTATTAAAAAATCTTTTACAAATAAAATATTATATGAAAAAATATTTTTGAAGTTAAAGATTGAAAAATATCTTACATATAAAATATTTTGCATGTAAAAAACTAGCAAATTCTATGAAAACTGAGATAGGGACTCCTCACTCTACTTGCTTATTATATTCGTGAAACTTGAAAGCCCTAATGAAAATGAAAATCCATCTATTCAGGCCCCGATATGCTTTAACTAACATGTTTGATATTGAAATATGCCTCTTTCACTTCGAGATGTGTTTGCTGAATCCATGTCCATTTTTGTAGAAAATGTCAACCATGACAAAGGAATAAAAGAAAAATACAATTGTACTCTGTAAATTAAAGAAATATTGAAAAACCATATATTTCTCAGAAATAATAATATCTCTGAAAAGATACTTTTTTCCTTGTCGACTGGGGTAATGAATATCAGCTACTTGGCAATGTTTTGTGAGTGTTGTAGTTGTTATTTTTTAAAATATTTTTTATTTAAAAATATATAAAAATAATATCTTTTAATATTAACACATTAAAAATATAAAAAAATTAAAAATATATATATTTTTAAAAAATACAGTTTCGAATGTATTCACTGGTCACACAAGAGATGGACCTAGTTCTTGCAGACAGGATTGTGATAGGGTAGAGACTAGACGACTTTCCCATTAGTAGGTAAGTGAGGTGAAACTTGGAGATTTTTAACCTAGACATGGACAACAAGAGTTGCTACGAAAATAAGCAAGGTTTAATTATTACTCATTTTTATTCTTGACTTTAAACTATGGTTTAATATATTTTCGGGCAGCCAAGCAGTACCGTGGCTATTCCATTCCATGCTATTCCATTCCATGGCTATTCCCCACTTGCATGCAAGTTTCAAAATCCCATTTAGGCTGGGCTTGAAATAATATATTTGTTTTTGGTAGTTGTGACGTGAAAAAACAAGCTTAGAGAAAAATATAAATTATAAGAACAAGTTTAGGAAAAATATGAATTTCTACCACAATTTAAGATGGAAAACAAATTTAAATAATAAAAAATAAATATTTTTTAAAGTTTGGATCCGTAATTAAAAATATATTCAATTACACTGCATCATACTATCATGTGGAGCGTAGGATGAGACGTTAAGGACGAAATAAGTTGTTGAAATTATTAGTTGGACAACATATTCCTATCCTAAGGTGCCAGAAATGCATAAAACAAGTTGGTTTCTTATAGAGGCTATATAGATCGAGCAAGAAGATCGAAACCATGTTATGTAATTGTTAATTATTTCATGAAAAATATATGTAACCAACCTTACCTAATTAATTGACATCGAGGGAGTTAAATATGGTATATAGAGTAATCGTGTGGTCACAGGCACGTAGAAGGTGATTTATGGATTGATTAATATGCATTCATGACCATCCATGTCTTTATTGCTCGATGCCGATTTCCAAAATCAATATATATATATATATATATATATATATATATATTCCTACGAAACCGAGTGTGTTTTGAATTTTGTGTGTTTATATATATATATATTTCTAGGTTTCATCAAAGGTAAACTAGAAAATAAGATCAGAAATTCTATAATATTTATCAAAGAATACTAAAAAATAAGTTCATGGACAAATCAAGGAGAGAAAAAACAGAAGAATGCGTGATATTATTAATAGATTAATGGTCGAATATATATATTTCTTAATTAACTATAATCAGCTAATAATTCAACTCTGACTTTTAAGATAAAAAAATGTGATTCCTCGAAAACTTAGAAAAAATTGATGCCAATTACTCCAAGTTTGGTAGCATCGTTTCTTCTTTGTCCAAAAAACAATAAGCTAATTCATTTCATTTTTTCTTATTTTATCGTTTTATTACTGTTTCATAAAAAAAAAACTTGAATTCTCAACTTTTGTATATAAAATTAGTCCGTCTTAACCCTAAGAGATGTAGCTTAACTAATCAGATCCTGAGTTTGCTTCTCAGTTCAAGTGCCATAAATCTTAGAGTCACTGGAAGCTTACATGGTTGTTGACTTCAAAACTTCGAGGGATTAGTCGAGGTAAGGAAGGAGGCATGTAAGGGCTCGGGTGGGCTCTAGCCCAGGTAAAGATTTTATCAATATTTTTTAACTAGTTTTATGTAAAAAAAAATTATAATTCTCGATCGAGGTATCAAAAAATTTTGAAAATTTGCGTAGAGCCTTTTAATATAATGCTCTAACTTGGATTAAAATTTCAGAATTTTTGGAGAAATTCAGAAATTTGATAAAAAAATCACAATTTGACCAATTTTACGTTATTGGGTGTAATTTTTAATCCGACCATCAGATTGAGCTGAAATTTTACGAGGGATCTTAAAATATATTGAATAAAATCTTGTTAAAATTTTAGGATGAACAGAGTTTGGTAGTGCTAACAAAAAAAAAGACTGTCAAATAAAAGCAAAACGACTCATTAAAGGTAAAATGGTTATTTGCCATTAAAAAATAAAACAAATCAGTTCTTCCTTCCCTTTATATGTTGCCGACTGGGCAGAAGCATAATAGGAAAAGAAAGAAAAGAAAAGGCGAGAGAGAAAAAAGAGAAAAGTAAGGGAAAAACATGAAAAAAAAATCAAAGAAAAAAAATAAGAAAAATGAGAGAATAACCTTGTAAACTTATAAAATCCAACTTATAAAATACTTATATAAGGAAGAATCAAGTGAAGGAAGGAGGAATTGAGAGATAGAAAAAATTTAATTACTTTTTTTTTCCAATTGACATGAGATTGTTATTTTATTCCGGTTGAGGGGTTGTTACAATATCGATTCAGTTTCAATTATAGATTAATTATATTATATTCCACAAAACATTGAAGGATGTAACTTCAATAGTAAATTTATTTTTACTTTCACTTCAATTTTATGTATTTTTAAATTTATTTTTTAATATTTTGGGTAGTGTATTTGAATTAAAACTTTACTGTTAACTTTAAAAATTCATGTACATGAGTTAATAATTTATTTAAAAAAAAAATTATATATTTATTTAATAGCCTAGGGTAAGAAAAAATCCTAACTCCGCCTATTAGTTGAAGTGCATATAAACTGCCTCGAACACCCATAATTACTTAAAAAAAATTAACTATTATACCTTTTTAAAAGTATATTAAAATATTTTATAAACTTGGAGCAACCGGCGGAGTGAAATAATCTACCTGAACAACGAATCGACAGTGTCTTGCAGCCGAGTAGATTGCCACGATCAAGCTGGGCCCATTGCATGAGGATCTCTTGAGATGTCCATCTCCATCATCTTAGTCGTGGACAACAACCAGGCAGCCTGCTAATTGCTGCTCCTCTATGTTTCTTGTCTGTTCAAATTTCGTGTTTCACGTCAACTTTCCATTTTGCTTGAAGGGTAAGGAGGCCAAGAGGGGGACCGGACCATATCTAGAATGCTTGTGAAAATAAGAATGGTGCATCTTCATGTTGAAATGGCATCTAAGTTCGACAATGGATAAGAGCTAAAAGCTTAATTTAATCAGTTGGGATTGAGACATTTAGTGCGGTTATACATTCCATTACATAAATAATTATTAAACTCGTCTTGATGATCCATATGATGTAATATATAGTTATTAAATTTGTTTTGAGAGTCAGTCCATATAAAATCGGGGTTATAAATTGATTGAATTAACCCAGATTAATAAAAATATATATTTTTAAGAAAATCAATAAGTTTTTATTGAGTTGTAAATCAATTGGATTTTTAACTAGATTATATTTTATCAATTTCTAAATAATTTTTCAAAACTCCTTCCGGGCTAATCCTAAATTAACCCAATAAACCGAGCCATGTTTTAATAAAACTACAAGTCCTATCCAATATGCCCTGCATGAATCTCTGATAAAAGAAAAGGTGCCCAAAAGTATTATATCAGCAACCTGACCATTAAAAAGATGTGGTCCATGGACCATCATGGTCAGTTGTTGAGTCCAACAGAGAAAAGGCATGATTCTCCTAATTATTTCTCATTTCACTTGATTTCAATTCCGAACTTCACATCAATATTTTTTATTTTCAGCAATTCTTATGGCCACTGTTTTTAATGCTTGATTGACCTCCATATTACCATTCTCTAAAACACTGAGAAGTTGAAAAGGGCCTAATCTTTAATTAATCTAGGCCCAACTGATAAAACAGTTTATGATAGAGGTGATTATTTTTGGTTCGGTTCGATTTTTATAAAAAAAAAATAACCAAATCAAAAAAAAAATTGAAAAAAAAAACCGAAACCGGTTCAAACCGATCGGTTTCGGTTCGGTTTGGTTCGGTTTTTAGGACAAAAACCGGTTCAAACCGGTTTGGTTTTGTTTTTTCGGTTTGGCTCGGTTTTTTTTCTGTTTGGGTTTCTGGTTTTAGGCTTATAAAACCAAACCGAACCGACCGGTTTTTTTAAAATTTTAATCGGTTTTTTTCACAGTTCGGTTTTTTCGAT
>Ga0307517_10011464_pt1 | contig 12281 bp, 13 predicted proteins | sample 23_EM_MG_FD_194515 | JGI IMG/M metagenome (GOLD analysis project Ga0307517, IMG submission 194515) | Populus trichocarpa ectomycorrhiza microbial communities from riparian zone in the Pacific Northwest, United States - 23_EM | ecosystem: Host-associated > Plants > Roots > Unclassified | place...
TAAGGTCAACGTCGCGTATGGTTCCTTATCCGATACTTATTCATTATCAGGGAAGATGATAGCGTGTGGTATTCCTCTCGCGGGGCTAGATCAGACGCATCGATGAACGCGGGTTACCACTGGCCGACCGCCCACCACGATGGACGGGCGTTTGAAACAACCCCGGGATGGGCGGTTGTATGCACGCCGGCGATGATTCTGTCCGAGTCCATCAAGCATAGACCGCGTGTGTCTCGTCAGATCATTCTCACCACCGCGTCACCATGGTTTGCATCATACACCCGCACTGTATGAGTGGGGTTGTCTGACGCGTTTTGGAACTGAGGGGAAGCGGCACCGGTTGATGGAGTTCAGGCCTTTCTCCCATCCGCCAAGCCTGGACTGCACCCACATGATTCACTTGATCTCAATCCCGCGTCTGCAGGCATATATCACACAGGCTTGTCTTCTTTTTCTTCTTCGGCGCCAGCTCCCCGTCGCTTCTCTGCTTCCTGTCGCTCCAGTTGCTTCACCATGAAGCCTACCTCCCTCCTTCTTCCAGTCGCTCTCTTAGCCTCCACCTATGCCGCCGCGGTCGTTCGCGACGACGGCGTCGAAGTCCACACCCTCCAGTCTGAGCGTCGCGGCTACGACGATGTTTCCGGATACGGAAACGGGGACGGCGAAACCTTCGATATCACCATTTTCCACGTCAACGACGTTCACGCTCATTTGGATACTTTCCGATCCTCCGGGGATAACTGCACCGACTTGACCGTCGGATGTTACGGTGGATATCCAAGTATAAAGGCTACGGTGGACTACTTGAGACCGCAGAAGAAGAACAGTTTGTTCCTCAATATCGGTGACGAGTTCCAGGTCCGTTCCCCGGCCCGGACCCGCCCCACTTGACGTCACCTTCCTCACGTACTGCTCGCAGGGAACCTTGTACTTCTCGTACTATGGTGGCGAAAAGATCGCAGAGACCATCAACCAGCTCGGTTTCGATGCGCTTGTCTTGGGAAACCACGAGTTCGATCGCGGTGAAGACCATCTCACCCAATTCGTGCGTTACCGGTTCCCTGTAACCTCGCCAAGTTCTATCTGACTCGTGCTTCTAGTTGAACAATTTGACCTTCCCAATTGTTTGCGCCAACATCCAGAGCAACAACACCAACCTCATGCAACACATCCAACCCTACAAGGTCTTCAAAGAGTATGACCTTGCCGTTATTGGTGCCCTCACCGAGACTACTCCTGGGATCTCCAGTGTCGGCCCCGGAACCAAGATCCTCAACGTCACCGAGACCATGCAGCAAACAATCGACTTCATTAGGGATAAGAAGTTGGCCAAGCGCATTGTCGCCATGACCCACATCGGCTACGAGGAGGACAGGAGGCTTGCTCAGAACACAAAGGGTCTTCACCTCATCATCGGCGGCCACTCTCACACTCCCCTTGGAAACTTCACTGGTGCTCAGGGTCCCTACCCTACTATCGAGAAGAATTTGGACGGCGAGGAGGTTTTCGTTGTCACTGCTTACAGGTGGGGCGAATACCTCGGTGCTCTCGACGTGAGCTTTGACAGTAATGGCCGCATCGTCCAGTTCACTGGCGCTCCTGTCCATATGATCAACACCACCGCCGTCGACAAGAAACTCCAAGCTCAAGTCCGGGAGTGGGCGATTCCCTTCGCCGAATTCGCTAGGCAGGTTGTCGGAAGGACCGAGGTTCTTCTCGACCGATCTACTTGCCAGCAAGGCGAATGCAACCTCGGTGACGCCATCTCCGATGCCGTGCAATGGTACCGTGGAACCAACACCGACGCAGCCATTCTCAACGCCGGTGGATTCCGCGCCTCGATCGAAGCTGGAAACATCACGTATGATCAAGTCCTCACCACCATGCCCTTCGGAAACTCCGTCGCAGATGTCACCTTCAGCGGAGCCGATCTCTGGAAGGCCTTCGAGGGCATCGTCTCCAAGGTTTCCCAGTTCAACGGTCAAATCGTCACCTCGTTCGTTCAAGTTTCTAAGAACATCAGGTTCAAGTACAACCCCGCCGCTGCCATCGGCTCCCGCCTCGTCGAGCTCTCCATCAATGGCACGCCGCTCACCTCTTCCGATACCACCACCTATAGGATCGCCACCTGGGACTTCTTGGCCAATGGGGGTGATAACTTCTGGCCCAGGCAAAGTGGTTTCGTCAGTTTGGACAAGCAGGAGGATGTTTTTATTGCTTACTTGGGGCAATCTGGCTCGCTCGCTGGCCAGTTGGATGGAAGAATTAGCACCGTCTAAGTACTTCACATAAACCGCCACATCTCTTGTCGTAGTCCTTGCTATCTCATTGCTTCCCACTCGATCTACACTGCATAGTTCGTAATCCACTCGCTTGAAAGATTCTATTGGGTCGGCAGTTGATTGAGGTCCGACCGTGAAACCACTGATGTCATAACCGAATTTCCAAAACTACAGAGGGTATCATGATACATTGCAGAGTACAGTACAGCCTAGATGATGTTTACAAGAGTCCCGGGGAACAAACACGTGTAGCAGAAGTAGGAGAGAGGTGAATGAGAACGCTGAGAGAATATCCAAGAGGCCGAGCCGCCCTATTGCACGACATCGGTAGGGTGATAACCGATTCGGGTGTATCCAAGAGAACAAGACAAGCACTTATCGCCACGCCCGTCAAGCCAAAGATAGTGTAGAGGTAGCGATAGCGAGCGAGTTGAGTCGCCGCGGTGGCGTCGCGCCGAGTTCGCCAAGATGTTCGAGGTTAAAGTATAACTCGCGATCGGGTATTTGAAGGAGCACGGATAGATCCTCACTCGGGAGATAGCCTTCTGGAGGGGTAACCAAAGTTGTGCCGGAGGTACTTGGCCGGGGAAGTAGGGATGGCCGGGTCCTGATCGAAACCTAGAATTCCGGTAAAATCAGCGAGCTTGTGGGTGGTGTGTGGCGGGCAAGACACACCATTCTGGGAATGGCTGACGGTGCGATCACCGGTTCCGCCTCTCCTAGGTACAGTTCTGACGAGGGTATCGACCTCAATTCCGTCATGTCCACACACAAGAGGTCATCTTCCGTAGATAAGGACGGCAGGGAATCCAGATCGAAAGAATCGGACGAGGGAAGTTGTCGGTCGTCTCGGGGTGGGGCGGGATCCTGCGAACATAAGAATCAGATGACACTTCGAGCCAGGAGTTGGTTCCCTGTACCCCTGACCTTTTGAGAAGTAACCTTAGCAAGTGCTGAGGAGAGCCACGCCAGAGTCGCAGCTCCGTGTACCGAGTGTTCCACCGTTCGCTCAACTGCATTCCAGAACGCATGGCTTGGTGGGTGTGGCGATGGTATCGAGTGTGGCGGGGGTGCTTCAGCTTGGAGGGGAAATAAGGGGGTGATTGTGTAGAATGGGATAGCAACGTATGAAGGTTGCAAGGTCATTGTCCAACCAGGGAATTGCAGATATGGGTTGGGGATCGTGAGAGGTTTCATAGTCGTGAGATTCATAAAGTCGTAGCAGGGCGGAGGAGCGAGAAAGATAACAGACGCTTGACCTGAGAAGGCAAATGGCATCGTGCGAGACAGCATTCCAGTGGCCAAAGCGAGTTTCAGAGCATCGGAGAAAGTCTCATCTTGAAGGACACCCATGGCGACAGCGGTTGGAGGAGGATAGCGGGTGGAGAAAGCGACTCGAGAAACCGAGAACACAGCGACGCAGAGGGGTTATAAAGGCATTCGTTTCCAAGTACGAGTTACAGGGGTCCGGGCTTTGAGAACCATAACTGGGTCATCGAACGGACGAGACTGACGTCTGTGGCGGAACGTCTGTTGTTCGGAGGTTCCCGAGCCTCAGCCTCATATTAAGCGAGCACAGGTCAATCGGCGTGCCCTACCCCCTCCTGCCCTCTACAAAATCGGCCAACGCTGCCCTATGCGGCAGGTGTGCAGTCAATAAATCTACAATATCGGACTTGGTTATCAAACCCATAAGCTTCCCCCGTTGCGTGAAAAGGATTTGCCGTAAGTTCTGAATCGTACGTCTTGTTGAGCAATGAAGGAATAATGGGAAGCAAGGAGGCACGTACCATTTTGTGGATCGTGTTTACCACGAGTTCCAAGGGCACTTCTGTCCGGAGTTCCAGAACAGAAACTTCCAACAGAGACGAAAGATCGATGAGATCTGGCTCTGAGGTAGCACCGGTGCGGGAGAAGGTACACTCTTTAGCCAACTCCCCCGGCGACCTTTCGCTCAGCAATTGTTCTACGCACACGGTAAGCGCCAAAAGACATGGACGTGTAAGGTAAGACAAACCAAGAGCCAATCTCAGCTTCTCCCTCGCAACGAAACCAAGGAACATTTCCCCCTGGACTACCGGGAACCCATTGAAGTCGTGGCTTTGCACAAGTTGATCTAGGATAAAAAAAATTCAGAGTGGTAAACAAAAGTCACCAGGCGATTCACTGACCTAGATGTCCAAGCGTCGTCCTAATACCCTCGATCACCACGAGTCGGGAAATGGGACACATGATGCTCTCAGTGGTTACCTTCTCATCGGTATCTCTGTACTCATGTGGTGGCATCCACGGGTAATTCCTCAACGCAATCCACTGCGGGTAAATGCCCTCTTCCCCAAACGCCTCTCCAACCCATTTCGCCGTCATAACGGAGACCATAATGGGCAGAACATGAGATAATGCCCCGGTCAACTCGAACATAATTACTACCAGTGAGACTGGGGTGGCGGTGAGGTTGGAGCTCGATGCTTCGAATTCAAAGGCTTACTGGTCATTCTCGTGACACCGCCTAACATAGCCGCAGCGCCTATCACAGAATAGAAACCGGGGGAAACACAGGGGATAGTCTGTTCCGAAGGACATGCACTGAATATCCAAGCGTCGGAGTACGCCCAATGAAGGCCTTGCCTGAAATCTGTTTAGCGAACAGCAACCGTACCCATCTTACGGGCTTACGTGATGAGCCCCATAGCCCTCCCCAGGCAAGCGCCGATCGCAATTGTTGGTAGAAAAATTCCAGCAGGGACCTGTAATGTTCCTGTGAGAGGTCGAATGAACTTCTATGGGACTACCCACCATCATGCCGAAACTCCACGCTGTGAAAACTACCTTGGTAAGAGCGGTGAGGACTAACAGGAATACGTTACGCCACAAGGCTGTCGGACTTGGAAAGAAAGTTTCAACAAACAGATTCGCATGATTAACTCGCACGCATAGACATACTTGCACAGCCCGTGGTAGTCGGGTCTCGATGGTCCGCACTCCACGAATAAGTTTGCAACAAGTTCAGAAGATTGGGCTCTGGAAACACACGACCGTCATCGCTGATGATCAACCCTGACATGTGCTGTATATACCTGAGGAAAATGAACTTCGGAGGGTTAGGACCATGCTGCACATGTTGGGGGGGGGGCGAAACTTACGGGGTAGCTGATGCCCGCAGTGATCGCGCTCACACCGACGACTTCCAGCACTGGCCATTGGTATAATACGCTATTTCGCCGGTACACGGCAAATCGAACGTTAAGTTTAATCAGTAAGGATCCTAAGGCACCCTGATTGCAAGTTATAAACATTGTATCTGGCGGTTTTCAGACACTTCACGCACTCCGATGACCCCTAGGATGATCCAAGGGATCTAGAAACGCTTCAGAACTCAGGCGGATGAAACTTTGAGAAATCATACCAGTTCAAATGACCGCCACACGTCGTCGGTCACGGAGCTGACCTAGAGACAACGAATCAACCCACGAGTCCGCGCCAGGTCAATTCACACCCACCCCGAAGAGAACCAGTTTCTTGGTTCCAAATGGATCGATATACTGGAGCGAGACGGCAGCGATGACGGATATCACGAATCCTCTCCACATCACATCTGTCTCCTTCGAAAAGGTGTCCAACTCTAGAAGACAGATGTCAGCATTAAAACCGGGTATTTGATTCACTGTTGTACCTTCAAGACCGAACAAAACACCACCCAAAGGGCTACCAAACGCGACTGACACTCCAGCAGCGGCAGCTGCTGCCAGAATCCTGCGTTTCTGGGCTACAGGGATTTCAGCGATAGGAACGTCGACTGACGAATCGCCCCTCGTACCTTCATTTTGTCGAAGCTGCTTGAAGAGTTTGGAAAACAAACGAGCCATACAGCATGACACATGAACGAGTGGTCCCTTGAATGCACGGTAGGTGTTAAGCGAATACCAGGAGAGTAGTTTGCTAACCTCTTTCCCCAAGGACAACCCAGAGGAGACTGCCAGCGCAAGACCGAGTGACTTGATGAGGAGTGTCCATCCGCTAAGGAACGCGTCCAAGACGTATCCGCCTAAAATCTGGAACTGCGTCGACTTGCCGCCCGGGATCCGATTATGCGTTTGCTTACTGCTTTTATTTCAGGAACTAAGGACGTACGGTCAGCTCTGTCGCGAAGGGGGAATTCGGGATTCCCTACTTCCTGTGTGGAACGCGCTGTAAGAGGATTCATGATCAGAAAATGGTGACGGTGGACAAGGGAGGGCACTCACTATGGAGCGTATGCCTTCACAAGAATCGCCGCACTCCCGCTGAACAAAACCTAGGGAGAAAGTTAAGATTGGGGGGAGGAGTGGTGTGGGTGAGAAACGAACCGCTAGGGCGATGTAAATTAAGGATTGCAAGAGAGATTGTCCGAATATTGATGTGACGTTCAAGTATTCACTCCATGGTTGCCAACTAGTGCAAACCTCTCCAGCTGTCCGTTTGGTGAGATAGCTGTCACGTATTCGAGGGTTCGGTGCTCACAGTCCAGACCACTACAACACACAACTTGGTTATAGAATATCCCTCGGTCGCAGCGGCCCTCTCGAATATCACCCAGCCTGTGCACCAGTCTTAAGCAGATGGTCAGGGTCAGGGCTGAGACCTTGCACTCACCACTTGACCAGTATATCTAACCAGGCCCCGATCACACCGATCCCAATTCCAGTCGCGATGATTACCATCCACATCTGAGTGGAGTTCAGGGCAAGCGTTAATAACCCACGCAAGCCGTGGAGGGTATTGAGCTGGTGTCTCCGTTCTCGTTCAGCAGCTTCTTCGTACAACCAGTCGATAGATGTCCCATCCTTGTAGCGGTGAGGCAGCGTGACCAGTTCCGGTGGTTTGTGAGGATTCTCTTCAAGGCGTGATATATCGTACGTTTCCCCCTCGTAACCGTCTTTCCCGTTGGAGAGCAGACCATAACCCTCGCTTCTAGAAACGGCGGGTTGTGAGAACAGGGTATCGTAACACTTGTGCGCCCAGCCGCACCTCGACATCACAACAGGATTCAAGCAACCTTCCGTCTCCGGTCAAATAGTGTTTATCGATATCCAAGCTACCATACGCCGGGCGTAAACCGCGTCGGAGATGTGAGAAAATGAGGTAGGCGTGACGGGTGAAGCTTGAAGTTCGCACGATCGTTTCCGTTTCTCGATCTACCACCGGCGTGACAGTGTCGGAAGTAATTCTACTGTCCTCGTCGCTCCGCCGAATGTTCGCGCTTGCTAGTGATTCCAGCTCTCACATAACAACTCTCTTCTCCATCCTGGTAGTGGGCCCAATCCGGGTATCTTCGTTTCGAAGGAGCTGGGGGCCAGTGGGCAGAGGTGCATAGAAATGGCGGTCGCGGAAGGTGCTGGGGTGGGGGGCAGGATATGGTGAGCATTTCGACCCTCGTGCAAACTTTCTGAGTCGAATATGCCGGTATATTTACAGTCGTCCCGTCTGCCGCGCACCCCCGCCCCGCTTGAATCTCGGCACAGCCAGTTCCGACGGCTGAAGACCTATATGTACCTATAGTCCGTTTTTCGACCGTTATGTCAATCTACTTCAAAGGTTGCTGGCACTAAAAACGAACTTCGCCTCCGGTGGCTCGCCGGCGTCTCGGCTGAAGTCATCGGTTCGTGATCCTGATAAGTTATGTACCTACCTGAGCCGACGAAGGTATCCTCACCATAGCTCAGTTGGTAGAGCGTGAGACTGTAATTGGATAATCATCTCAAGGTCACTAGTTCGATCCTGGTTGGTGAGATTCTTTTTGTCAGATTCTTTTTGTCAGATTTCGGCGATGACCTAACACCCCTTTCTTCTGCCTCCTCCCAGCACGTGATGTCCGCCCCCTCCACCATATTTTTGCCCAAATTTGGAAATTCTTGTCCGTATTTGGTGAGAGGATCAGAGAACGCAAGTCTTAGGGGGTAGGTGTACGAAGTCGATAAAAGCTGGGGGTTCAAGATGGTCGGCTCCTCATTCTGCCCTCCTACATTTCAGCGAAGAGCCCCTTCTACACTCTGCGACTCTCCATCGACGTTGCTGGTGCTCTCCAGACCATCTTACTCGAGTCTCTCGTTCGCCATCCTTGGTTCCCCCGTTATATTCACTCTATCTGCACCCCTTTTCTTATACCCGCGGTCCCTACTCGACTGCTATGGATTCGTTCTTTGGTTGGGCTGCTACTGCTTTGACGGCATACTTGGCTGGCCGTGACTTCTTTGAGCACGACACTTCTACGAGTGATGGGACAGGTGTATTGAGCCAGGATGCGTTGGTATGTCACCACATCCCCTCTATCGATCAATCCGACAACTGACCAAACGTCTGCAGGAGTCTGACGTTTTCGCCTCTTCAGCTCACGCTCGGACTTTTGAGCAGGGGACTTATCCGGAGCTCGCCTTTCCACCTTTGCCGGGAGGATTCCCAGGTATGCCACCCCCTCGACTTCTTATCCTTCCGATGCTGAGCAATCCGCCAGTAGCCCCTCCCCCTCCCCCTCCCCTCAACAGAAGAGCAAGGCACCAGCACGGCGCGTCTTGTGTTCACTTCAACCCTCTCTTTAACTCACTCAACTATCCTGTTTTAGGTCTCCCCAAGCGACTGAGGGTAGCTGTGGGAGCCTACGAGCCAGTTTCTCCTTCGCCGATCGGAAACAAGAAGAACAGGCATGGAGGTTCCAAATCTTCCCCAAAAGATTTGGAGGCAAGGGTGGAGGTCCATTTACCTAACCGGGCCCTTTCTGCCCCATCTACACCCGCCCCGCACGGCGAAATTTCGTCATCAACGCTCCTCACTGAGGACACCGGACTCGACGTTCAAGCGGTTCGACGCTCAAATCTCGGTCCAACCAATCCATTGTCTCTCGCAGGTGCGGCCTCAACCCCAGAGCAGCCCTGGTCTTTCGCCACTGATGATGGTAAGCACCACCTACCTCCATCCTCCGACCTCACGTAATAAGATGTACTTTTTAGTTGTGATTGGTCGCAAGCGCCCCGCTCCTGCTGAATTCGATGAGGAGGTCCTCATGCCTCACCGTAAAAAGTATATCACGGGTTGGATGTCGGAATATATCAAACTCCGCGCCTCCTCGTGGCGAGGGATGCTGAAGGTCATGCGAGAAGCGAGGTGGAGGCCATTCAGGCCACAGGTAATTCATTACCTTTCGCCTGCCCCTCCTTCCGCACCCTTAACAGCCTCGCGCTACGGGTACATCAACTCCGTTACCGGCGATCTGCCGGTGATGACCCCCGTTGGTGAGTCCCGCTCGGTTATCAACCACCTCTTCGAGCCCTGACAACTTCTTTTATCAGCTTCCTCAATCTATCGGGCGGAATCCCCATCCCCATCCCTTCCTCGTAGGCATTCTTTGGACGTGTTCTGTTATCTGTACCGATGTTGACTGCATGCATTTACAGCACCTTCGCCCGATAGTCCCTCCTCCCCCTTCCTCCCCACTACAACGACTCCACCCTATTCTCCTCGTAAGCCAATCCCTTCTTCTCCTTCTCGGGGACTTTGATATCAACTTTCGTAGCGGAGTCTCCCCTTCCCTTCACTCCTCATCCCTCCCCATGTCCGGAGGTCGAAGCAGTGGCACCTCCCGACATCCCCACTCCCCCCTCAGCTGTCGCGTGCTCTCTCACGTGGTCCGTTCAAGACCCCACCGGTATGTACAGCTTGTCTCGTCTGTCTAAACGATTTTTCAACGCGCTTCTCTAGATTCCCTTCCTTCCACCCCTCGAATCTCGTGGGTGGATAAAGTAAGTTGTCTCGTTTTGTCCCCACTTTCTAACTCGGGTATTAACCGATGCCGTTCACAGGGCAAGTGGAGAGTCGACGCGAGTCCTGAACGGGTCGCATACCGACTGGATTCGATCGTCACGGAGAACCCCACCGCGGCCACGGATCTACCCCCCTCCCTCCCCTTCCCCTCTCCCCCCTTCCCTCCCTCTTTCCCCGATATCCCGCTGTCGTCTACCGCCCCAACGACGTCCTTCCACCCCCTTCGCTTCCCTACCCTCCGAACTGACCGTCTCCGACCCGTTTCGAACTCGAAGCAGTTGAGGACTCATCAAGAGGGTCTCCGCCGCCTCAAGTCCACTCGGCTTGAGCCCACTAAATTCGCGTATCTGAGGCTTAGATCGCAAGTCAAGTGGCGCCTCCAAGAGATCTCCCAGAGGAAGCGAACTCCTTCCGATCTACCCTCTCTTCCCCCTCTCCCTCCCCCCCCCTCCATCCTCCCCCCTCCTGCCCCTTCCACTCCTCTCGTTCCTGCACCTCTCTTGGTCCCTCGGAAGACCGGTACCTCCCGGACCACGGTTCCCGCTCCCAAACGGTTCGAGAGGGTTAAGTTGAATCGCCGCTCCAAGACCACCCGACCGAAGCCGTTCAAGATGGGTCATCTACGACTCAGGTCTCAAGTCAGGTGGCACTTGAAGGATCTCGGCTTCGGGAAATGGCCTCCTTCACCTCCCGCCGTTTCGACTCGACCAACCCAGGTTCACCCGGTTCTAGTGAAGATTGGACCTATAGCCGCCTGTCTGTGGCCAGCGAACGTCTTCGAGTCCTATTCTGACGAGCCTATGGAGGATGTGGAGTTCCTCGGTGCACCTCCCTGAGCGTTCTTCGCTTTTATATACCCCTTTCCCTTTGTTTTCTGGTTTCTGTTCGTCTGTCTCTATCTCTCTGGTATCTTGCGGCCTCTCTGGCGACTTTCTGATCTGGTCTCTACTGTACTCTCGGCTTAATGGATCTCTGGTTCTCGTGATTCTCTCTCTGGGCTTTTGGGTCTTCTAGGATGTGTCGGTTAATGGGATTTAAGTTATTGGCATCATCTAGATTTGGATAGGTACCTTTACCGTAGATTATACCCCTGTATCGATAATTCACTCGCTATAATGCTTGACTTTACACAGCCCAACTCCTCGTCAGCATCAGCAAAAGTCGCGATCACTTCGGTGAGCGCTAGATTTTTCATGACGATTTTCGGCACTTTTTTGCATCCGGAAATCGATTGAAGCTTTCGCTGATGTGCCTGCCGTGAGCTGAAAGAACAACAATGCGTCATATTCGGGAGGTTGGGCCGGGGGGCCGGGTTATATAACTAGTATCCTTCAGGTTCTGGTACGGTACGGCTTATGAATGTTGGGCAAGAGATGATGGGTTCCTCGCATACGAGGACTGGATCCATCGTTATACATTTCAATAATTCGAGGTGAAAGGTAAGCAGTAAATATAACGATATAACAAAGGCGAACAATTTAGGTGGACGAAAACAGAATCGTATGCTGAAGGTGACCGCCAGTCATTGCACCCGACACGCCAGGCTCGAGAGGGACACCCCCGAAATCCTGAAAATATCGGAGCTGGGGACACTGACAACCTCGATGGTGGAACACATCGTTGGAGGCGGTACCCAGGTAAGAGAGGCTGGGCGAAGATAATCGACCAACTGCTGGGCGGTAGGCCGCGCTGAAGCCGACTCGCTCCAACATGACCGTAACAGCCCCCATAATTCGTCAGTGAACCCAAGGGACGACGCATTCAAAGGCTTTCCCGGACGTTCCCCTCTTAGTACTGCGCACGCAGCTGCGTGGGACCAAAGGTGACGAAACGGCACAAAGCCACTAAGCACCTGCATATCGGTAAACAAAAGGGCTCCAAGGAGAGAAAAAACTGTTTACCTCGTAAATGGCCATGCCAAGGGCATAACAGTCCGACGCGCGAGATGGAAGGCCGCCTGAGCCGAAGGTAACTGGGTCCAGCAGCTCCGGGCCCATCCAGCGGATCGTTCCGCATGAGGGGGCCGCAGTGTTGGAAAGAAAGATCGTGCTTAGATCAGTCAGGGCCATTAGACCAAAATCCCCAAGACGAGCGGTCCCCGTGTGGTCGACAAGAATATTGGCCTACAAGGACAGTCAACGACACAAAGAGGTTGTGCATAACGTAGTGGCGCACCCCTTTAATGTCTCCGTGCGCGATCCCGAG
>Ga0307517_10011465_pt1 | contig 12281 bp, 6 predicted proteins | sample 23_EM_MG_FD_194515 | JGI IMG/M metagenome (GOLD analysis project Ga0307517, IMG submission 194515) | Populus trichocarpa ectomycorrhiza microbial communities from riparian zone in the Pacific Northwest, United States - 23_EM | ecosystem: Host-associated > Plants > Roots > Unclassified | place...
ACTATGCTATGGACTGTAAATCTCGGGTAGAATTTTACTATGTTAGTAATGATATCATAAATTAAACTTAATGAAAAAATGAGTCAATTAAATACTTAAAATGAAAAGAATAACAAATCATTGAAAATAAATTTTCCATTTAAAACAGGGCGAGACAAGATTCCAATTAAATAGAAACCACATTAAATAGGCATAAAGGAACTGTGGTCTTTGACACACACACACACACACACACACAGAAAGCTTTTTAAAGAAGCTTGCGGCCGATAACACTTTGGAGAGAAAAGGGAGAGGATTGATTTATTTCTTTACTAAATTCTTAAAGGGGAAACAAAAAAAATGGTAGACTGCACAGTGCAGTTCATAGTAAAACACTCCTATTGTAACATATACTAAATTCTTTCTTTGTTTTTTTTTTAACAAAATTTTTTTGTTTAATTTAGTTTATTAATGTTTAATTTTTTTATTTAGTTATCAGACTTTCATGACACGTTTTCCGAATTTAATGGGTTAACCTGGTTTGACAAGTTAACCTATAATTTTTTTTTTTTTGCTTTTTTTTTCTTTTTAATTAATTTTTTTTCGTTTAGTTTAGTTTGTTAATGTTAAATTTCTTTCTATTTAGTTATCAGACTTTCATGACACATATCCCGAGTTTCATGAGTTAACCTGGTTTCACGGGTGAACCCAGTTAATTCTGGGTTGACCCGTCAATTTTTTTTTGTTTTTTTATTTTCATAAATTTTTTTTTGTTTAATTTAGTTTGTTAATGTTAAAATTTTTTTTATTTAGTTATCAGACTTTCATGACACAGATCCTGGGTTTAACGGGTTAACATGATTTGACGAGTTAACCCGGATTTTTTTTTATTTTTTTCTTTTTAATTAATTTTTTTTGTTTAGTTCAGTTTGTTAATGTTCATCTTTTTTTATTTAGTTACCAGACATTCATGACACATATTCCAGGTTTAACGGGTTAACCTGGTTTGACGAGTTAACCTGGAATTTGTTTTTTTGCTTTTTTTTTGCTTTTTAATTATTTTTTTCATTTAGTTTAGTTTGTTAATGTTAAATTTCTTTCTATTTAGTTTTTTTTTTCTTTTTAGAGGTTTTTTTTATTTTTTTTTAATTAATTTAGTTTATTAATATTAAAATTTTTTCTAAGTAGTTCTCGGCTGATGCATTTAGTTTTTCTTTTTTTGTTGTTGTTTTTTTATGCATTTGACTGTGGACTGCACAGTGCAGTCCACAGTGAAAAGGCACTGTGCAGTCCACAGTCAAAAGCTGATGCCTTTTGTTTTTTTTTTAATTAATTTTTTTTTCATTTAATTTAAATTTTTAATGTTAAATTTTTTTTCTATTTAGTTATCAAACTTTCATGACACGGATTCTGGATTTGACAGGTTAACCTGGTTTGACGAGTTAGCCGAGTTAATTCTAGGTTAACCCATTAATTTGTTTTTTTCTTTTTAATTATCAAACTTTCACAATGCGAATTCAATGTATGACGGGTTAACCCAGCTAATTTATATTTTTTTCTTTTTCTTCATTAGTTTTTTTCTTCCTGTTGGTTTTTTTTCTTTGTTTTTTTCTTTTTAACTAATCTATTTAATTATCACACTTTTATTACACGACCTTGTAGCCAGACCCACGTCCAATGCTATTGGATCTGGTATTGCAGTCCAGACACTTTTATGCTAAGGGTTAACCAAAGTTTAATGATATTATTAATATTATAAATATTACTCTTAGGTCAGACGTTGCAACCAAATCTAAGATTCTTGTGTATAACTTTGCAAAAAAAACCTAACACTTTTAGATCTTAGCTTTTTCTAAAATGCAAAAAATAATTGACCCGCGGCATCGCGCGGGGTATGTAACTAGTTAGATGATAAACTCCGTCACTAAACCAACGACCACGTTAAAAAAAAGAAAAGAAAAAGAAAAAGGAAAAGAAAAAGAAAAAGAAAAAAAGGGTTTGTTTTTTCATGCTCGAGGGAGAGTGGAGCAAATGACCATCATCTCCTCGCCACAAGTCCAAACTCCAAACACAAGCACTTTCAGCCCACGTTAACAACCAACGACCACCATGCACAGCCTCATGATTTCCGTCACTAAACCCTCCATAGCCTTCACTACGCCACCAGACTTTTCTACCTCCTCACTCTCAAATCCTTTATTCCCTTCTGGTGGCCCCACAAACTCTACCCTCTCTACCCCTCCACCTCTCCCCTCACCCCCCCTCTCTTCTCCGCCATTGCCTTCCCTTCCCGCATCGTCATCACCATATTCTCAGCCCCTGCTCTCTCCCTCACAACCCCTCTTCTACCTCCTCGCGAGAACATATTTATAATAGTTTCACTTGGCAAAAATGTACAACTGATAGACACCACGTTCTTGCTTAATTTTGTGTTGATGATATCAGTAGAGTAAAAGTATTAGTTCCTACAATAACAACACGTAACGGGGTCCATTTGCTTGGAACTGGACGCTGCCGGAAGGTGTTGTGTCCAGTCCCACGAGTTGTGGGACTGGAAGAGCCTCCAGTTGTTCCGGATTTTCTCCGCGAACTAGAGGCTGCAGGTGGTTGGGACCCGCCTGTGCGAAGGGAGTTGTGGAGAGGAGCGATGAGGGATTGTTGGATGCAATGGTTTTTGCTAGTAGTGGAGAAGTGGAGGGGTTATTGAAGAGTTTGAAAGAGCTTGGGTGGGAGTGGGAGATGATGAGGAGGAGGTGGCCTAATTTGGTGGTGGTAGCACATGGGCCGGTGACCGCCGCCGGGGCTGAGAGTTTGGGAGTGAATGTTAATGTTGTGAGTGAGAGGTTTGATAGTTTTCAAGGTACTGTGTGGATGCTGTCAAAACCAAGTTAAGAGGTTTGGATTCTACCTCTATGTGAATTTGTCTGAACGAAAATTTGTATCATTGATTTGCAAAAATGAAAAGAAGGAGAGCTAACTTTTGGTTAAAAGACTTCGTTTACAAGAACATTTCCCTTTCTTCCTATTTCTTGCTTAAGCAAGAAGAAAAAACTGTTCATAGCCATGACAGGGAAAAAAAAGAGAAGAAGCTCTCAATCAATTAATGTAAAAAGCCATACTTTAATGATGAGACTACTTGTTAAGCCTGTAACTGTCATTCAATGTTCTCATATGTAACTGTTACTGTAATCCATCATGTTCATTAGCTAGTTCTCTAATTTTCTTGATAATTATCATTGGTATTTTATTTATTTATTTTTAAAATCTGGCTTCCACATTGACAAAGGTTTCAACTCATCTTTCACTGTTCGCTCTCTTTTGTTGAAAACTTCACTTGTCCTGCTCCTTCACCTCCTCATATTTTTCACTTTACTTACCAGCCGTCAACTTTTTTGGGAGAACTTTTCCCTTGCTGCATGTAGCAGAAGGTTTGGAGTTGACTCAAAGAACTGTTCTTATGGCTGTAAAAAAAAAACAGAGAGATAAGGAAACGTATGGTGTTTTAATGCCAATAGTTTTACATCAAACATGGAAAAAAATAAGTACCATGTAGTTAACATCTATAAGACTCTTTAAGAATACAAAACCTAAAGGCCACTATATTACAGAAAAATATTTCCAATAATGTCCGCGGGAACAAGCTAGGTATGATAATTAAATACAAACAGACACTCATATGAAGCTACAAGTCATATCTATCAATATATGCGGCTTTGTGAAATACTCAGTATAGTCCTTTGGTTTCAACATTTCTGTTAATTTACTTCCGACTTCACCCCTGATAGAAGTTTCAGTGCATCTTCCATGGATGGTCGATCAGATGGCCTACTTCTCATGCAGAGCAAAGCAACTTCAAAAACCAGTTTTATTTCCTCTTGCATTGCATCAGCAGAACCAGTTTGATTCGCGCTATATATTTCTCTTAGAAGCACCTCCTTAGGCTTGCTCTGTATACTCCCTCCTGCATTTGCCAATCTGCCATTAGTCAGGATTTCCAGAACGATCTCCCCAAATTTGTATGTGTCCATGCAGAGCTCCTCTTTTATGGCACTGTTGAGTTCGCCTGTTAAGAAGTTGAACAAACATTATTCACTACTATGCTTCCAAAGAAGAGATTAGCTTGAGTCAACAGATTTATATTTGTAGGAATATCCCTTTCCCTATTTCAAGACAGCAACATAAGTTTGCTAATGTTTGTTGATATGGATATCAATCACTGTAATACTCTGTTTTTAGTCTTGCTTGTAAGGAATATTGACTAATTCCATGTCTACACTTGGACAGGCAACAACTTTCTTGGTTGGGCCTTTTGTGATTCTTCCATTGCTTATATAAAGTATACTACAGATTTCCAGACTTTCTTACCACTTTTGTCCATCTTAGACTTTTGATAAAGGTGTTATTTGTCTGTTTGATGTGTACAAGTGATTTAGAAAACAGGAGTCCATAGAAAATCTTATAACATGAAACAGCATATGCTAATAGAAATCATGTTTAGTGACGTGTTACCTGTTTCTCTCATGGAAATTGTTGCAGGAGACGAGCCTTTAGTCATTTCCACAAGGTACTTGAACCCAAATTCAGCCAAATGAGGCTCCATATTTTCATCAAACAATATGTTACTCAACTTCAAATCTCCATGAGGAATTGCTGGGTAACAGTCATGGTGAAGGAAGCACAGTCCCCTAGCAATGCCAATGACGAGTTTGTACTTGGCCATCCAATCTCTCTTCAAGCTGATTTTTTCAGCCAAGTTACCATTAGGCTGATAATCATGCAAGACATAAGCTAGTTGCTTGTTGTAGCAAAATCCTAGCAATCTAATCAAATTCTTGTGTCTTGCAACACCTAGTCGTGTCATAAATTCTGTGGCTTTCTTCATTCTCTTTGTTTCCAGTTCAATCTTTTTCACCGAAACTGTTATTCCTGTAGGCAGCACGGCTTTGCAAACTGAACTAGATTCTGCTGGCACTGCTTCCATTGATTCCGTGGAACTAAAGCTTCTCAAAACATCATTTGCTGTGAATCGGGGGAGTCCACTGAAGGAGACCATTTTCCATTGACCTTTACTTCCTCTCCGGATATAGAATATCCCCAAGATTGATGCCACAATTAATACAACCAACCCTGCACAGAGTAGCAGAACCCATGTAAGCTTTCTTGTGCCCTTGCCGCCGAATATTGCGATCGAAGCAGAACATGGTTTCAGGGGTGCTCCACATAGCTTTGGATTTCCCTCATAAGCATTGCTACCCATCAATCTAAACACGTTGTTGGATGGAATGGAACCAGAGATATCATTAAAAGACACGTTTAGAAGCACTAAGCTTGAAGAAGCACCAAACTTTGCTGGTATCGGACCACTGAAGTTATTATGTGACAAGTCTAGGACACTTAAACCTGGAAGGCTTGCAAGGTCTTCTGGTATATGACCAGTAAACTTATTAAAAGCTAAATCCATCTTCCTAAGAGCTTGGCAATCAGAAACACTTCCAGGGACACTTCCTGCTAGATTGTTCGTGTGTAACTCAATAACAGAAACAGATTTGCAGGAGTGGAATGGAGGAAGATTGCCTGAGATATTACACGCTGACGCTGAGAAATTTTGGAGAAGTGGCGAAGACCATGTTTTTGCTGGGATCATACCTCCAAGCCCTGGGTTATTGGAGATATTGAAGTACCGCAGATTGGAAGCTTGAGAGATATCTGTGGGAATCCCACCGGAAAACTCGTTCCCGGAAAGGTCTACATATGTGATATCAGGAAGCTGGCTGAATTTAAGAGGTATCTCACCGGAGAAGGAATTGTCTTCGATTCGTAGACGCACAAGCGAAGAACAATTGGAGATGGATGGTGAAAGCTTGCCCGTAAAGTTATTCGAAAACAGGATCAGTTTTACTAGTCCTCCGGCACAAATATCCGGTGGAATGCTGCCGATGAAATTGTTGGTGGAAACATCCACCCATTTTAGCTTTAAGTTCCTGCCCAAGTCCCGTGGAAGTGACCCAGAGAAGAAATTGTTCCATATAAGGAAAGTTTCCAGCGAAGGAAGCTGACCAATGCCTTGCGGAACAGTGCCATTCATTTCATTGTACATGAGGCTTAGCAGCTTGAGATTCTTCAACTCTGCAAAGCTCTCAGGTATAGGCCCAGAAAGATGATTATCAGAAAGATCTAAGCTTGCAAGAGGCACAATTTTTCCAAACTCCCAGGGGACCGATCCAGTGAGCTGGTTTCTAAAGAGAAATAGTGATTCAAGCTTGGTGAGATTGGAGAGTCGCTTTGGTATTGGGCCAGATAGATTGGCACTAGCTATATCAAGATACTGAAGCTCACTCATGTTACTCAATTGCCATGGGACACTTCCTTCATATGAATTGTAGCCAATCTCCATATGGGTCACTGTCTTGAGTTGGCCTAGTTCTGGTGGTATGGTACCACCGAGGAAGTTACCTGCCAGGTGAATAAACTCAAGGCTCTTGAAAGAACCATACTTTGATGGGATTGGTCCATCAAAGTAACTCCCAGCCAGATTGAGAATTTTGAGATAGTCAAGCTGGGAAACTTCAACTGGCAACGGCCCAGAAAAGCTGTTGCTGAAGGCATCAAGTACAACCAGGTTTCGAAGACCTGAGATTCCCTCTGGAAACTGGCCAGAAAAATTGTTTCTGCTGATATCCAAGATTTTTAGATTAGTGAGGTTAAAGATTCCCACAGGAAGCTGCCCTGAGAATGAGTTGTAGCTGAAGTTGAGATCAACAAGCTCAGTGAAGACACTAAATTGCTTCCCTGATAATTCACCACCAAGATTCTTCATAGACAGGTCTAAAGCAATAACAACTGTGGAATTGTTGTTGCATCTGACACCAGACCAAGAACATGCTTGGACTCTCTCTCCTGTTTGCCCTCCGGGGGGCACTGACCAATCATCCAGACTGTTACTATCATCAATGAGCTCAGATTTTAAGCTCAAGAGAGCCTCTGAATAAGGATTAGTAGCCACAACCACAGCTACGATGAATGTAAAGGTCAAGAGAATCCTGAAGTACAAGCAATGAAAAATCTCCATTGGAACTCGAAGTGGAGGAGAAAGAAAAACAACTATTGACAACCCCAGGTAAGAGAAAAATCTGTCAGTTTAGCATAAGGCCTGTGTATATTGTTTGTGTTTTGTTGGATGTGAGGTGCATGGGGACTAGAGAAAGAAAGCATAAAAGAAGGGAGTGACGTACAAGGATTAGTTGATATGATATGAGAATTTGCCATCGATCAAGTTTCTTTAGAGGCAAGAAGGGACCCTTAGGGTCATAGTTAATTTGGATGGTGTTGGCCACTAAGGACTGTAGCTTTTACATGATGAAGCATCTTTTTCTTGCTTTTCACCGGAGAAAAGGAAATATGTTAATTTGAGATGGGGTATAAAAATTTCGGAGACATGAACCTAATCCTCCATATCCTTGCCATTTAATTTCGGAGATAAAGTGCATTGTTGTATCCCCTTCTGGTTGCATGGTTATAGGCAAATGGTGGCATCTTAGGAATAAAGTGAACCTTATTTTATAAAAAAGAATATCATAGGAATTAAGAAAGGTGAGCAATTACTAGGCAATTATTATCACAGCTACAGTTCTGACCTAATTTTGGACTATTGAAAGCAAAATGTGATAGCAAGTACTGAAGAAAATGTCTGGATAAAAAAAACCAGCCAGATTTGCCTGTCCAGGGAACCAAATTAAGTTGAGAGACGGATTATCTTATGCAGTATTCAATTAAGGGAAATACAAGCCAGTAAATCCTTGTTTTGGGATTGACCAGTCATTGAAATGATAGTAGCAGGTGCACAGAAGTTACAGTATAAAGACAATAGTGTAGTGCTAAAAAAGCAGCTCTCTTTTTCCTTGATTTATGATTAACTAAACCTTTTGTGTCCTTGAAGGACATTAAAGGTATATATATCCATATTCTGTTCTTGACATGTGTAACCTTGGCAGTTGGCAGTGAATGCTTAGTTTCTTCTTTCGTGCGTGCTCCTAATGCAATCTAATAATTAAACTTAACGTCTCCAATACGGTGCTAAAAACTTTTAAAGGAGAGTAAATCCAAAGTGAACTAGTGAAGAAAGATAGCTGTCCTCGTTGTTTGACAGTGGTGCTGTGATTCTCAAGATGGATGCATAGAGCGAACAGCTTGTAATTACTTGGGTGGTTCATCTTGCATTAATTACAAGAGCATTTATTTCATCTTTTCACCGTCTCTAGAATTACAACTGTGAAGTTGGTCATGGCCCAGAGACCTACCAGCCCTAACATATCTTGTACAAAATGTAGGAGCTAGGTTTTCCAGCAGTAAGCATTTATAAGAAACTAAGATTAGTTGCTGCTTGACATGCTAAACTTGGCACAAAGCTACTACACCTACAGGTGTTATTTTGACTCCCTTGAAGCAGCTAGTCTTGTCTTTCAACCTAGGCAGTAGCTAGTAGTAGTGAAGATATCCCATTGCTCGTAAAATATCAAAAGAAAAGGAGAGTCCTAGCATTAGCAGCTAAATGGCCCTCTAGGGTTTTGTTTGGACCCGGGGACCAGCTTCTCAGGGGGTCTCTTCAAGTGTCATGGATAAAAAATGCTTGTCCTTCATTAGGATTACTGATGCCAGCTTTGGTTCTTTATAGGAAGGTTTTGGCCACATATATGTAGATGTTCATTTATGTCATGTATGGGAAACAGTGCAAGGCTCTAAAATCTTGGTGCAGAGAGTCACAAGACATGATCACATCGCGAGAGAGTCCTGCCTCCTGAGACCCTTCACAGGGACCCCGTGATGAATAAATTCTGGCGAGGAGACGAGTCCCCTCGCATTGCGTGTTATTATTACGTATGATTTAATATCCCTGCCGCTTCTCTGAAGCCAGATATCTTTGCTCCACTGTGATAATAAGGGAAGGACGATCCTGAGATAAGCTTGTCCCTCTGGCAAAAAACAAATCTCTTCTTTTAGTTCTTGAAGTTGTATACTCTTCTTCAATATTTATCATCGCTGTTGTGGAGCTAATAAATCTAAGGCCACAGTTCTTTCAATGGCATAAAAATAAGACACGTTTCACTGGATTTTGAATGGATAGAAGGCGTATAGCAAGAATTGAGCTCTGCCATTACGCATCTATCACTGTAACAAGGAAATGGGATTCACTGCATATCCATCATAGCATCCGAACACTTGTTAAAGGAAAGAACAGAATCGTCCAGTGTGATAGAGGAGAGAAAATAGCAGAGAAATTCCCTCAAAGACCACCGACCATGTGGTGTTAGGGCCTATGCTGCACACATCTTTTTAGGAAAAGAAACTCTCACTCGTCTGAATGCATTGGATTCCCATCATAAGCAGTCGAGGAAGGAGGGGGCTCATGCTTGATTTGATGCATGAATCTAACCAAGGTTTAACAAAGACAACCATAGATATCAATCTTTAGGGTAATTGAGCTGAGCACCAAGTAGGACACCACAAGGATACTGAAAAGACCATTTGGAACCCTGCACAACTTATTTATAACCGAAGAAACTAGGGATGCTTTTGACTTTCTGCAGGGGCTATATGCCAGGAAGAGTGAAACATCTAGCCAGTCAAAAACTATTGGTTGGTGCTGTGCCATGCAAAACGGATAAGAAACATTATACAAGCAGAGAAGAAAACGTCAATAATTCATAAAGGACAGCATAAACATGCAAATAAAGTAAATAAAAGTGATTGAAGAAAAGGGCTCTTCAACAAAACATGAAATCTACTTTGACAAATTATGGATAGAAGTGGCTGCTGGTAAAGTGATAGACGGCTGGGGAGGTTTTGAAGTATGCCCTCCATTTTGATTTGAAGGAAGAATTGAGGGATTCAACACAAGCCAAACCCATCCCCGATGAAGTAGCAGATCCTTGATGCAATGAACACCGCCAGCTGCAGAGAAAATAACCAGTCCATCCTTGGATTTGAAAACAGAAATGGCTAAAATATAGACAATAACATCGAGCCGAGCCTTGCTTGGAGCCTAGCAACAGCACAGCAAGAACCATGACTGGCAAATAGTTTAAATTTTCAAAACTGTATTTTAACAGATAAGAGAGTTGAATTTGGATACAAGATTGTATCTTGAGATCTGTAAACAAGTTCTCAGTCACTGGTTTCTGATCCCACAATTGAATTGAGTGAATCGAGCAACATGCTGAGCGTTAACTCAAGTTTAATCCTCCTTGCAGATCATATCAACCAAACTGATGGGGGATCTGTCACACCTGATTCATTTTCAACCGAGATTGCAGTTCAACCCAATTAGCATCCGTCCATATACATACATACATCTAAATAAATCACTATGATATGCCTGTTGCCAATTGATACCGGATTGGAGATCATCGGAGTGAAGCCCCAAAAATAATGGCATTAAAATATGATGAATGGAGAATATATTGAGAGATCAACAACTAAGCTTGTGACATATCCGAGGACGAGGCCAATGACCCCCCTTGCAACAGAAGATGATCCAATGTCAACCTCAATCTACATAACAGAAGTGAAAGCATAAAAACAGTAGGTTAAGGAAGAACAGGAGAAAGCATTACTGCATGCAACCAATGTGCTATAGCTTGCCTATCCAACTAATTAGCCAAAATTAGCAAAACAGATGAGAATGAATGTTATAATCATCTGATTAGGTAATCAAATAAATCCAAGAAACTTCCAACCTGAACCATATTTACTTGCTAGTGAAACCATTTTATTTGTATTTTTTCGCCCCCAAGTACAAGAACATACATCTCATGTGAAAACAGTAACAGTATTTTTCAAAACACAAACAAGGCACTCTGTTAATTATCAGCCAACAATCTGGTTTCCAGAAACACAACCAGAGAAGCTTATTTCTTTAATTCACTATATGTCCAGAATGACCCCAAGCAGAGTTTCTACTTGGTTCTGATGCAGTGAATGTATCGGAGAATATTACCTCCAGAAAATTATCTTGTCTGAGGTACTGCTTTTCCCAAAAGGCAAGCTTTTGTTCCAACCGCACGCTTGACCATGCAATATCCCTGTTAATCTTGAAGAGCAATAACCTTCCCGCACAATTAAAGAAAAACAGGGGAAACGCCCCTAATGCCAGTAATAATCTGTGTGATGTGAAACACCTCAATGATACTGGGAACTAATTTGAATCTTGAATCCCGAAACAAGCCTGTCCCATCAACAAATTTGCTCAACAAAGAACTTTTGTTTATTGGTCTGTCCGCAGCATAGTAGAGAACCAAACTGTAGTTTGGTTTTGCTGGAATCTGAAACAGAAAAATGAAATGAACAAGTGCTTCTTTGAAAGAAGACATACCATCTGAAACCACAGTGTCTTAAAATACTAAAAGTTAATGATGTTTGTTTGTCAATGCCATTCATTAAACTTAATGAATCTAAAAGGCTACATAGTATTAGGCATATTTCAGTCTTTTTATATCAAACTACAATAACTTGTAAGGCTAGGATTACCTAAAGCAAAAGGTTATCTTCTTTGCATGCTTATTAGTCTCCAATAATGAAGGCCAGGAAGAATTGATTTGAAAATATCTCACTGAAAATATGGCCCAGAAAGAGAATTGGGGAGAGGAATTCATATAGCATATGAAGGTAGAGTTGAGTTCAGAGTGTTTTTCTATTGTTAGTTAAGTTTTAGCAATTAGCCTTTCAAATTCTATGAGAATTTTTGTCTTCATGATCTGATAACCAAAGGGGGCTTTCCCCTTGTTTCCCTAAGTGAACATAATAGGTTCAGCGGACAATCAGAGTAGAACATTGCCTCTCAGCTCCTGTGTCGTTTTGTGAAGCAACTAGGAATCATTGTAAGCATATTTCCCATCCTTCATCATCTTGAACCTGAACGAGACCGTTTATTCCACAACATTTGCTAAAAAGAGTAAAGAAATTCTACAAATTAACTTGGAAATTCAAATGCATCTTTCTGAGAGACAATTGTAAGTTTTTGTTTAATGCTTAGCTAACGTGAGATGCGCATTTAGAAGATACATTCAACAACTTTATAAACACGCAATCCATATCAGGTCATGAGAATAAAATAATTTTATGAAAAATAAATTGAAAAAAATTATAAAGCTCAATTCGTGCACAATTCAATGTTAAAAAACAAATTAAAAAAAAATAATTTACAAAAAAAAACAAAAAAAAAAAAGATCTGAATCAACTCAGGTTATCTTGTCAAATTTGCGACACTAGTTACCCTTTCAAATCTATAACCTAGGTTAGCCTGTCCA
>Ga0307517_10011466_pt1 | contig 12281 bp, 4 predicted proteins | sample 23_EM_MG_FD_194515 | JGI IMG/M metagenome (GOLD analysis project Ga0307517, IMG submission 194515) | Populus trichocarpa ectomycorrhiza microbial communities from riparian zone in the Pacific Northwest, United States - 23_EM | ecosystem: Host-associated > Plants > Roots > Unclassified | place...
GAGATACCTTCGGCATATCATTTGCAAGGACCTGAGGTGGCCACGGAGGAAGATGGCTTGTGGCTGTTGTTAGTTAGAGGGACCTACACCAAGTTTTGTGGGCTTCGGCTCAGTTACAACTTACCTTATATTTACAAAATTTCGTCAATTAAAAAAAAATAACTAAAGGGGAAGGAAAGTTATATTTCCTTGTAATAATGTAATTATTATATTGTTACTTGAATATTAAAATTTTGAACTAAGCATTGAATTGTTTTTTACAAATTATATAATGTTAGTTTGGTATTTTTATTTTTTTAATATACAATAAAATTACTCGTTTAACCTTGGAATTAAATAACACAATGCCCACTACTTAATGATATTTTTATATTTTTAAATTTTTTAGAATAATGTAATTATTTTGATATAAGACAAAACCAATTGAAATCTGTCTAATGACTTTTTTTTTTATTTTATATTGTTTTTCTTGTAATTTTTAAGGATGTTTAGAGACATTATTGTAAATTACATTTATTAAATATAATTAAAAAATTCTTCTCGAGTGGTGTTTGTAAGATATTAACGCCCTTAACACGATAATATGACATATTTTTTAAAATTTATTGCAGTTTGTCGCTTGACTATTTCTTTTTTATTTCCTTTTTCTTTTCTCTTTCTATCTCAAATTTTGTGCCAGCCTTTGTAAAATTTCAAAACAACACCTTTAATATCCGGCCTTGACATTTGGTCTCTATTTTTTGTTAATTATTTTTATTTTTATTTTGGAATAAGTATGAAATCATAAATGCTTTTTAATTTTACTCCGTATTATTTTTTAATATATAAATAACTATTAAATTATAAATATTTTTCAATTTCATTTATTGACATTTGCAAATAATTTTCTTGGTTTTTTTTTTATGTTTTTTAAATTGATGTTTTCTTTTTTTTAAAAGAAAATTTACTTTTTTATTTTCTTGTGGTTTTCTTCTAGTAGGTTAATATTAAATTATTTGATATTCCGGATAAGTTTATGTATAATTGTTTTTTGGTTTTTTGTCAATTTATTTATTGTTATTATTTTTTATATTATTTAAATTACTGCTTGATCTAATCTAATAACTCGAGACTTTAATTTTTTTAACCTATCACTTTTTTTAAGTTAGTTTTTTTTTTTACTTGGTGTGCAGCAGAGGCGTACAACATATCTAGACGATTATCAATTGTAGGATGTTTAAGAAAAAAAATTAAAATAATCAGAATTTTCTGAAATGTTCGAGAAATAAAAAAAAAACTTAAATAGCTATACATATTCAAAATTAATAAATTATAATTTCCTAAATATTTTACAAAACTTATTTTTTTCTATAAAAATAATTTTAATTTTTAAAATCTGTTCAAAAAATTTAATGGTTGAGAATCTTCATTTTTTTATTTCTTAAATATCTTTGAAATTTCGTAAGTTTTTGATATTTTTTATTTCTGAATTTATTTAAATTCTAATAATTTCATTTTTTTTCTTAAGCATTTTCGAAGATTGTGATTCTTTAAGGAAATCTGATTTTTTTGAATTTCTTCACCAGTTTGTAAAACAAATTTTGAAAAACTATCCTGGATATATAAGCTTTTAGCACTTTCACCGAGGGGGAAAAAAGGCCAAAGAAAAGCCAGCCAGAGAAGCTTGAACCAGTTGTGGCTTAAAGATGAGCAAAGATGGCTTTGAAATTACCTGCCCACAAAGAGAAGCTTGGTAAAACTATCCTGGATACACACAGATTTCAATCAATGGTGAGATGAGACCCTAACTCCATTAAAAATCACAATACTAGCACACATGATTTGGTTCTTCATCTTCTTTTTATCAGAAAATTACTCTGCTGTGATACCTTGTAGTGCTATCTTCCATTCTATCATCTTATTATAGCCATCTAAGAAGAGTTTTCTTCAAACAACTCCATATATTTGGTCAAGCTGATAGATTAAATAATTGAATTACAGAAAAGGAAAGGTAGCTGTTAAGGTAACAATTTCTCTCTCCATTTAAGAGTTTGCGAAAAAAATTGAATAATCTTTCATCTTGCATAGCTTTCTTCAAGCTTTGAAAAACGTCAAGGATTCTTGATTTCAGGAAATAGGACATGGGATGTCAAGTTCATTCCTCGAAATTGCACGTCATTGTTTTTTGCATTACAGTGGAAGAGAAGCAGAAATACGCCAGGGCAGTGAATGGAAGTGAAGGGACAGTTTCGAAAAAGTAAGTTCTGCACTGGTCACACCGCCTCACTCTTGGGGTGTTTCCAGAAGATTTAAGAAGGATAAATCTGTGTCCAGAAAATCCAAATGATTTCAGGTTAACTCTATATTCTTGTTTGAGATCTTACCAAATGCGAATGCTGACTGATAGTTTGTCATCCTGTGTAGCGGGCTCATAAAAATCAAAGATTCTGAGCATTCAAGAGAGGATGTGATACAAGCTGATGAGATTTGATCTAATAGACTATATTGATAGTCTAACATATATTTTTATTGACCGGTGTGATAGTTTTAAACTCAAGCGTAAATCTGGTCGTGCAAGACTAAGGTAGCACCTTAAAATGAAGATACAAGAGATCTTAGCATTAGATTTTTCCAAGTGATTCTAGTGATAATTTTCTTATAGGATCGTCAAGTTAGAAGTTATTGTTTGGGTTAATTTTATTATTTTTCTATGTTTTTTATTTATTTATTGTATTCATTTAAATTTATTGTTTTAATTTGGATCTTGTTTTAATTTTTTTATGCTTTGAGATTACTATTTGTTTCTTGGCCTATTCAAAGATTTTGTAAATCTCATGAGAAAGAAGCCACCATACACTTATTTTTTAAAGAATATAATTGAGAATTTAGAGTTTATATTTACAATATTTTTTACTTGTTAAAATTTTATATGTTTTTTATATTATCATTGTCCTATTAGCTTCCGCCTGCATAACATCCCTTTTAGACTAAGTAGTTGTAGAAACTAGCTTTACCAATCCATTATGATCTTATACTGATGAGCTTCTACATTACTTCCTTGCAGAGAGATCTTCCACGAATACGCAGTGAGATTAAAGTTTGTGATGGATGTTCTCTCTTAATTCCATGGAAAGGTCACTGAATTTAGAATAGAAAGCTTTTCAGACCAGTTTGGTGACAGAGGATTGGTGAGAGGAATGTTCAATTTCTATCCAAGGTGTTCTAGACCTGATCTTGTTCTTGGTGTAAAGCCTCGTAGTGATAGGTCAGGCATAACAGTTCTGCTGCAAGACAGAGAAGTGGAAGGACTTCAAGTTTCATAAATGATAATTGGGTTAGAGTCCCATAGTTCCCGATGCACTTGTTGTTAATCTCGGAGATCAAATGCAGGTATATGCTTGTCTTTCTGGCATGGCTATATTGACAAAGTATTTTGCATGAAAATCTGAAACTTGAGAAGTATATAATCGTCAGATAATCAAGACTCCAGTGAACAAGTAGCAGTTGCCTAGGACCGTAGGACGACAGTCATAGTTTCCTGCATGCCACATTTCTGAATTTTATCACTGGTTTTTTGAAACATTGCAGATAATGAGTGATGGGATGTTCAGAAGTCCATTGCTACGGGTAGTAACGAACTCAGAATTATATAAATTATATCTTGAGATCTCATCTAATAATTTAAGTTTTTGAATTAAAATGGTTTGTTGTCTTATTCAACGAACCAGACCCAGAAAAAGATATTGGCCCAGTGGATTGCTTGGTGGATGAGCAAAGACCAAGACTATACAGAAATGTTAAAAATTATGGCCTCATCTACTATGAGTGGCACCAGAAAGGCAATGTTGCAATTGACACAGAAATGTTAAAAATTATGGCCTCATCTACTATGAGTGGCACCAGAAAGGCAATGTTGCAATTGACACGCTAAAAATTTCCTCGTGGTGTACACTCTGTTGCTTCTTGTTCAGCTAATTGATTTTGAAAGTTGAATGGTCAAAGCTACTGAATTATTGGAGTTCAGGGTCATCGTAGAGCCATGGTTCCATCTTGTGATTTTATAATAAATTACCTGTTCAAATTAACAACATTGTATTTGATCAGGTTGATAAATTTTATAATTGAATTAAGCAATCCAATAATTTTCCTCCCTAATTAATTTGTCTCTGTATTATTTTCATTTCCATATATTAAATAGTCATGCCCTTTTCACCTGATAGAATAAAATGATCACCTGAAGTCACAGATACCAACCATGAACTCCATCCATAGCCGAAAACATTTTCTAATCCTTGTTATCATCTATGCACACCTCGTAACCTTTCTGATGCAGTTCCATAAATGCAATGTTGGTTGCAAAAAGCGAGTATGAAAGCAAATGACGAGGAATTGTTGAAGCTGACAGGATTAAGAAATGTCTGGATTTAGCTTTGCTAAAGGGAGACAGAATACCCTCAAATGTAAGGATTTTAGCAAGAGAGGCTGTGAACTGAGGTGGCTTTCCGGTCAAGATTTTGTTGTTTTCAGCCGAGATCAGAATATAATATAAACCCGTTTAACGGGCTGCAATGTCTCTAATCCCGTTGCTAGCTTCGGGTCAAGTTAAACAAAGGACAATCTTACATCGACAGCGAAGCAGCTCGATGGCTGATAGAAGAGAAAAGTTATGCTGATAGGTATCAACTCTGAATGCTTCCAATAAATGGGAAGATAGCACTGGACACAGTAAAAACTAAAAAAAGGAAGTTCCCCTCGCTGTCTGAGCTGGTTTTTCCAGTTGATGGGTTTCAGCTGGTTTTTGTCGGCGCATCTTATGCCTTGTGTTTCAAGGGCTTGTGCTGTATCTGTAAGTAGCAGGCATTTTAGCAGTTCTCGTAATCTGCCTGAAGGCAAGGAGGAGATACTACCAAAATTTCCAGTCTTGAAAGTTGCAACTTCAACATTAAAATAATCTCTCATGGATGGCAGCTTGTATGATCATATTATATTATGATAGTGACCAATTACCCCACTTTCTCAATCTCAATCATTAGAATTACTTAATGCTTTTAGTGAACCCGATGACCTCCACGCTTTTCTCTCTCTCAATTTTTTATGGCCCAGGTAGCATAAATTAGTTTTGAAATTATAATAAAAATATCAAATTAAAAGAAAAATGATTGAGATGTCATACACGATGAAAAATCAAGGTTGATTCTAAATTCTTGGTAATTTTTATTTTAGTAAAAAAAAAAATATTTTATTTATTTTTCAATCTTTAGGTGAGAGACAACGCATAGCTAAAAAATAATGGTAAAAAAAATTTATTGATTGCTTTATTCTGGTAATTAAAATAATCAAGTTTGATGTCAAAATAACTATTCGACGAGAGGAGTTTGTGGTGGTGGTTTTAGCATTCATCTTGCTAGAAATGTAGATCGGAGTTTGGGAAAATTTGTGATCTCGAGTTGATTTCTTGATTTCTAATATTTTTTTTGTTATTTTAAGGGAAAAGTGGGTTTAGTAAGGTTTGTAGGGTGTTTTTTAAGTGTTTTTATATGAAAAATTGGTTGAAAATAGATTTTTTGATCTAAAATATACAATTTGATTTTCTGCTCAGTTCCCAGCCACTTTGATTACCGAGAACTAGGCAAATGAGTGACATGTTGTCCATCACAACAGACGACACATTATCCATGATAATTTTTTTCAAAAAAATAACTGGTTGGTGACATATCATTTATTCTTTTCATACAAAAAATTAAAGCCAACCCAAATGCAGGGCCTGATATTTAGGCCAATACGTGCTTCTAGTGGATCAGACATCTATTTTTTTATTTTCTTACATTAAAACAAATTTAATATTTTAATTCATTTACTCTTAAATTTTTACATAGTTCTTAAATAATATTATAAATTTTAATTTTAATATTTGTTTTTCAATTATTATGTATCTAATAATAATAATAATAAACTTTTTTTCTTCTTCTAATAAACAGAATAAGAGGTGATGAACTTATCGTTTAACTATTCTCTAATAAAAAACAAAAACGTAAAGGGGTGAGAAAATTACAAAATATCTATAAAAATTGATCTAAAATTAAACAAATTGAACAATTTTTCTAATTTGTTGGATAATTTGGGTAGAAAATAAATAAAAAATTTAAGTTTTTCAGACAAACTGAACCAAAAAGTAACAAACAATAAAAAAAAACTTATTTAAAATAAAGGCCCATTTTATCAAAATCTATAAAAAATAACTCAACTAAATGCTCATTAATTTAAATTTATATGATTTTAACAAATGTAAAACCAATCCGAACAATCAGTTTAGTTCTTTTATTTGATTTGATCTGGTTCACATTTTTTAAAAAAGAAAAAAAAAATCCAATCAGTTAGAATTGTTTTTTTTTATCAAAACCAAACATGTTCATCCATGCAGAACTGTGTTAGATCACATGGTGAACTGGGACTCCAAAATCATGTTGACTCCAAGAATAGAATAGTGGATAAAGGCAGACAAAATTGAAGGGGCTGCAAATGCGAGTGCCATTCCCCATTCTTTGACCACAGCTACCAAAAAAAAAAGAAAAAAAAAGATCAGCATCATAACAACAGATCAAGTTTTAATTAAATAGATCCTAAACCGCAGATAAATCCAAGATCTTCCTTCGCTGTACAATCCACTGGAACAGCTGAAGTTTTCACACCCTTTTTGATAATACCACCTTTACTGCGACCGAAGCAAGTAGTTTTCTGCAGCTGCTGGTGAGATAACATGGCTGCCAAGGCAGTGTTGATATCAAATTCAGTCCAAGAAATGGCTCTCAACGGGGAAGAACCACCAGTGAAGTATTTCTGTAAAGGAAATGATGTTGGAGTCCTTGATGCTTCTGTTCCGTTAATCGATATTCCAGTTGTTGATCTTGGTCTCCTTACATCTCCATCAACCAGTGCACAAGAACTCGAGAAATTTCACTTAGCCGCCAGCTCATGGGGCTGCTTTCAGGTCCTTTCTTTTCTGAACTCACTCTTTATACAATGTCTATGTCAATATGATTTCAGCATCAGAAGGATAGTTGGAGTGTGAATAAGGAGTCACATAAGATAGCACAAGATTTGTAGGATATAATCGATACTGGTCAACTGGATTGATGAAGTGATATTATTCTCTAATTTACGTTATCTGGATTGAGTATTTTAGCCAAGCAAGTTTAGGTCCATCTGCGTTTCAGGTTTTTATCTGATAACAAGATTTAACAAAAAACTGGATAGTTATGAAGACAACCCGGATTTTATATATTTTCTTCCATCTAAATTACATGCTTCATTGTGTAAATAAATAAAATCGAACCTGTAGAACTGGCTTGCTCTTACAGTCTTGCTTCATAATCAGAATTGATTAATTTCAATGTTTCAGGTAGTAAATCATGGGATGACAAGTTCCTTTTTAGACAAAATTCGTGATGTAAGCAAGCGATTCTTCGCATTGTCGATGGAAGATAAGCAGAAATACTCCAGAGAAGCTGACAGCATTGAAGGGTATGGAAATGACATGATTCTTTCAGACCACCAAACGATTGACTGGTCTGATCGATTGTATCTTACTATTAGCCCAGAAGACCAGAGAAAGATCAAATTTTGGCCCGAAAATCCTAAAGATTTTAGGTAATTGAATCACACTACTACCAAATTATTCACTGGATTTTCAGTGTTAAAAGAAAAATTGTCATATCTACTGAGTTTCAGTACAATGAAGTTGGTAAAACTTACAGTTGATAACGAGGCAATTTCCATCCAATGCATGGTTAAGACTTTGAGCTAACTTTGTTCCTAACCATTGCTGCAGGGAAACCCTAAATGAATACACCATGAAGTTACAAGAGATAAATGAAATTCTCCTTAGAGCCATGGCAATGTCATTGAATTTGGAGGAAAGCAGCTTTTTAGACCAGTATGGAGAACGACCACTTGTGGCTGCAAGGTTTAACTTCTATCCTCCATGTCCAAGGCCAGATCGAATTCTTGGCGTTAAGCCACATGCAGATGCATCGGCAATTACCTTCCTCTTGCAGGACAAAGAAGTGGAAGGTCTGCAATTCCTGAAAGACAACCAGTGGTTTAGAGTTCCCATCATTCCACATGCTCTTCTAATCAATGTCGGAGATCAAGTAGAGGTAAATTCTATTACTTTTAAGAGCTTATTTTTCTTGTTAGCAGGAGCGAATGGCATTACACTGTAAACTCTCTCCCCAAATTCAGCTTTAATTATTCATATTTCACTTCACAAGATATAGGCAACAAATCTCCATTACAGAATAGGTTTAGCTTGTGCTTAAAATATTTCAAGCAATTGAACCTATAATATAAGTTCACAATTGACAGACTTACATAACTGGTATGCAATGATACACACAGATAATGAGCAATGGAATATTCAAGAGCCCTGTTCACAGGGTGGTGACAAACACAGAAAAGGAGAGGAACACTCTGGCTGTGTTCTGCATTCCCGACTCAGATAAAGAGATCAAACCGGCAGATGGGCTTATCAGTGAAACGAGGCCAAGTTTATACAAGAAGGTGAAAGATTATGTTAGTATCTACTTTCAATACTACCAGCAAGGGAAGAGGCCAATAGAAGCAGTGAAGATTTAAATTTTTTTCATATGTAATAACAGAACCTTTGTGGTGTAACAATAGACATGGGAAAAACCATAGCAATCCGTGACTATTTGTGGTGCCGAGGTGCTTGTTACCTTACCTGGATTATCAGATAAAGATTGGAAAGCAATGTTTCTGCTTCTTGTTGGAACATAATTGAGATTCATTCTATAGAATAACAAGAACTTGTAACCTGGCCATTTAGTAGCCAGAAAGAGGGAAATGGAAAGTAGATAGAGAAAACACAAGCATGCATTATTGAATTGAAGAAAAAACATACAGCTTCAAAAAATACCGTAAGAATAAAGCTAGCCTAAAATGAACATGACATGAGAATTTAAAGGATCCAGCTGCAACTTCTGTCACTCTCTTGAAAACCAGGTTTATGGATGTAGGTTAGGACAATCCATAAGTAAACGGTTAGAAATTGTGAGGTAAATTACACAACCTGTTAGAAATTGTGATGTAAAATACACAACCTTTTAGAAATTTAGACACTTTGTCTTGGAATCACAACAATGGAGTTTCATGGGGTGTTCTCAACACATGAAAACTCTCCCGTGCAGATTTCCCTGGCACACAGAGATGATGGCTGCAAACCAGACAAGAAGTTACATAGTAATAACGTGGAAGACAAAATGAAGAAAAATAAATAATGAGACAAATATGAAAATCCTGCAAACAGATTCATCCAGGAATAAAACACTGATAAAACAAAGATTCTGACGCTGCCAACCTCAGTCATTGCCTCTCTGGCTGTGCTGCTCAAACCTATGCAAAGGGTCACAAGTCACAACTACATTCACCTCGGCTCCTCAATAGCCCATTGGACACATTACAATTATTACAAAAAACCTAAAAGATTGTGTGAATTCACTGTAGCTACTTTCATAAAATGAATAGTATTTTCTATTTTTTCCCTTCCTTCAATTTTTTTTTTCAATTTAATTCTTTAAAAATATATTTGTTTTTAGAATTAATCTTTGTAATTTGTTCTTACATTATTTGCATGGGACTATCTTAGTCTCAATAAACAAATGGGAGAAAAAAAGCCTAGGTGCGCAAATCTTGACCCAGGTAGCAGCGTGTGTGGGCCTTTTAGTCCAGACTTATGGGTTCGAGTTGACTTTCTCTTTTTTTTTTATTAAGGGTTGTTCGCCTTTTAATTTTTTTAAAAAAAATAAGCAGGTGGTTCAAACCCAATTCCAGGCGACTAAAAAGGGTCACCGAAAATTCAGACCATAAGATTTTTATGCCAAAAAACTAAATTTTCACCTCTTTTTTTTCCAATACACCTTGACAAACTCATCAATGCCCTCAAATAACGCTGAAAACCAAAATTAACTTGAAACCAAAACACTTTCCGAGCTCATATGTACAATCTCATGCAAGGTTAAGGGCAAATAACACTCAGGATAAACTCCTTTCATCGAATAAAATTTATTAACATCAAAATTGATCATGTTCGTGGTCGGAATCAGTGTTAACTAAAACTCTTCCTAATACTAAAATTCAGCCACCTTCTTTCTCATGTCTTAAACTAGGGACCGTAAGATAAGGAAAATGAAGTTTCGTAATAAAATTAAATTTTTGAAAAATTAAGGGGCTAGAAGTTTATAATTTGAAAAGTTGAAAGATCAAAGTGAATTTTTTGACCCAATTACGAACCTGCCACCTATTTTATCCACCATTTTCATGCTGATCCTTTTATTTCAATCTTGCCATTCCTCAATAAATCTGAAGTAATTGGTTTTTAATTTGGAAGTAAAAGGATGAAATCATCTAAAATAAAAGTTTGATGAGTAAAATAAAAATAAAAAATACATAGTGAGTGAGTTCATAGTGAAATGTAAGAAGCACAGTGTGCATACGGTGAAATCACCGTTTAGAGTTATTATTATTATTAACAACAACAACGCATACCGGAAGTTCTAGCCCTAGGAACCTTTCCTTTGAGGGAGTTCAGAAATGTGCATAAATTTTCTTTGTTCACAAATCTTTTAACCATAGAAACCCAAACCCTAAAAACTCCCAGAATTAGTTAGGCGTCAAGTTGATTATAAAAAGATTTTTCATGGGGAAGAATAAAAAAAGAAAATATATGTAATTGCAAAAACTCTGCAAAAGTCCAATACTCTGCAAGAGGCTATGAACAATCCCCCAGGTATTCTGGTGTAAGCAAAAACCGGGAGTTTTTTTTTATTTGAATGATAATTCTCATTTATCAAGAAGAAGAAGAAGAAAAAAGTGCAAAGGACGTCAAAATAAACGATCTCAAAGAGATGCTTGGAGAAAGTTGACCATTCATCAAACACTTCACCGCTTTAAAACTGGTCAACACATGCCAGCTTGTGAATTAGCGCTAACATTCCAATCCATTAAAAAGGTACTAAAATCAAGATTGTCCGAATTAAAAAACTAGCAATTCACTTAATGAGGCCTTTTCCACGCGCAAAATGATACAAAGTGCAGGGAATCCTGCTGCAAGCATAAAATATGTTGCCTTGATCATGGCCAGCCAAAAAAACGTAAACAAATACGAGACAGACAAGAAAATCGAACTAATGATTCCACCCAGGTATAGAATAAAGACGCTGCGTGCCAACCTGAGTCAAGACCTGCTGTATTGTTCAAACCTATGCAAACCTCATCTCTCGCCATACAGACTCAAAGCTAGTACATGCTTGAAAATTGTTGAAAAGAGGAGCACAAAGCTGGTAAAGTGACAAATAGCCAAAGAATTTTTCTGGCTCTTTTTATTCATGTAAACATCAAAAGGAACTGGAAACAAAATCTGTCAAAGGAGCTCCTCTGATGAACAAAAATGGAGCTCCCTAACAATTACTTGAAACAAATGATACAACAAACTCACCTACCTACGACACGAAAAAGATACAACAAATAACAGGCTGTGAAACCAGAGAAGGAGAAATAACCTAAAAATTGCAGGAGAATGAACTTAACGAACTTCATATTAAGCAATGGCTTGTGCAAAAACCCTTTTCTTAACGCCAGAGAAAGAGAATCAGTTTGATACTAAACTGGACCGAGCCCGGGATCCTCTCACATACTTGAACTTCTGCTTGTCCTTGAGATACTGTCACACTGGATCAATTTTATTCCCCATCTACATCACACGTCATGGAAGCATCTTCATATACGCCTCTTCTCACCATCACTCATTGCCTCCAGCAAGTTGCAAAAATATTTTCAGCTAGTGGCTTAAATACAATTTTTCTCTACTGCCGATTCTGTTTAGCTGGAATTACCAACTTACCCAGCAGCACAAAACTCCTATGACAGAGATGACACATGATTAATAATTACACTTGCAAACATCTAGAGAAGAAACAAGAAGAGAAATTGAACGATATGATTGAACTATGATGAGACAGTATGACAGCGTTACACATTTCCGAGTTGTCTTTATAAATGATTCAACATGACACTCAAAACAAGAGAGAGCCACTGATGGAGGACCTATATTTTATTAATCAACATTTAACAACCAACTTTCACAAGAGAAATCTGAGAGATTGTTGAGAATAAAAGGTACTCAATGATACATTGTACAACAGGGTGCAGTGCAGATATCACCACTCAACAGTGTATTTCATCACTCCCACAAAGCTTATAATAGCACTGCTAGGGGAGTGGAATTA
>Ga0307517_10011467_pt1 | contig 12280 bp, 10 predicted proteins | sample 23_EM_MG_FD_194515 | JGI IMG/M metagenome (GOLD analysis project Ga0307517, IMG submission 194515) | Populus trichocarpa ectomycorrhiza microbial communities from riparian zone in the Pacific Northwest, United States - 23_EM | ecosystem: Host-associated > Plants > Roots > Unclassified | place...
GTTACATAATTTGCGATTCGGATGACGATCCTAGCCACGTGAATTTGCGCGTCAATTCACGTGTTATCCTTTGGTTGGCATGATGAACCGTTGAACATTTTCCTCCACTACCTCTACCAAACTCTGGCGGCAGCCTGCTTGGAAATGGCGCCATTCCACAATGATTCGTCATAACGCAACGAGTTCTTACCTGTTCCTTCCAACGTGGAACAACACGAGGCACAAGGAAGCAAGAAATTCAGTTGGCATCTACACTTTTTCGAGCCTTGCGCAATACATATCGAACACGATGATAGGATAGATATTTAAGGTGCGAAATTTCTCGGAGTTACACATGCTGTAGTGTCATGATTGTGTCAGATGTTTTCATAATCGTGAGGCATACAAAGATCCGGCAATGCCTTTGTTCTCGTGAACGCCATCCTTTCTCCCCCTCTATTGGCGCGATCGCTGAAAAGCACTCGTTCATCTCAAAGGGCGACCCAATTTCTCCCGCTATCAAGTGTCGTGACCAGGGTGAACCATAAGGCCTCATAACTTCCTTTCTGTCTTGGCACATTTAAGAATTACCCCGATGAAATTGCTAATGTCTTGCCTCAAGGATAAGGGTTATATTCAGTAGATTGCAACGGGGACCAATATGCGTTGCACGCCGAAATGTTCAAATCCGGCAGGCCGTTCGTGTGGGCCCTCCTATACATCCAACAAAAGCGAAGTGCTGGCACAAGTGGAGTGTATTCCCGTGACTCATCGAAAGCTTTACTACATACGTCGAAGGAACGTCTATATTTCCTTGGGATTGGGGTCCAGCAGGAAACACATCAAAAATAATGTTACTCTGTCTTATCTCGACGACGACGGTTTCTCTACTGCACGTTGCTACATCTCTGTCTTGGCCATATGCTCGTGTCTTGGTTTCCGCGACTTGCGAAAGATTATCTAGTATAAAAGTGGCACTAATTCTTCGCAATTCGTCGCCCTTCTTCGAAGAGCTCTTTTCGTTCCTTCAACTCACAACTCATCTCCTTGCCCTACCCGTGATGAGTTTCTTCGCCGCTTTCCTCCTCGCCGTCTCCTTGGTCTTGCCCACTCTCGCTCCCCCGAGCCCACTTCGCTCGATCTCGAGATACGGGGCCAAACCAATGGAAAGTACATCGTCAAGTTCAAGAAGGGAATCTCCAGAAAAGATTGGATCACTAAGCTCGACCTGCAGTCCAAAGTCGTCGAATGGGATGTCCTAAATAGATTTGCTGGTACGTTCTAGTCTCATGAGACGTCTCCATTTCAGCCAGCCCCGTCCCTTTTACCCCGTGATAGACCATATCCTTATTCCAACCACTTCGGGACCAACGCCCCATGGGACCTCCTGCGCACCAGCCAGGATGCCAAGTTGTCCAGCACATCCACCAGGTACACCACGTTTCATTCGTTTTTTCTCTACTCTAATCAGCACATTGCATTATTCAGCGCGCTTACCTACACTTACACATACTTAAGATGATTCTCCAGGAAGGGGCGTGGATATCTATGTCGTTGGTAAGCACGACCGTGTTGTTAGGATATTCTTGTTTCTGGTGTAGCTAATTCGGTATTCGCAGAGACCGGTAAGTCTCTATTAAATTCTTGAATTCAACCAGTGGCTACAACCTAAAGGCATCAACATTGCACATGTAAACCATGTCCCACTGTGTTCCCTGCTAAATATGAATATCGATCGTGAAACAGACCGATTTCAGTGGCCGCGCTCGCTGGGGCGCGAGCTTCGACGGCCTTGGGTGCGATTATCCCTTTTTTTATATAATGATTCATCAACTTACATATGTTAAAGAACCTCGGATGGCAATGGTTACGGTACTCACTGCGCGTAACGATCCAAAATCCCTTTATTTCACATGGCTCATAACATTTGTGGATGCAGTGGAAAGGCCGCTGGTACTCGCTTTGGGGTCGCCAAGGTAATTTAACTGGAGATCAACTCCGACACTTGTGCTCAACTTGTAACTGTGACTTAGGTCGCAAATGTTATCGCCGTCAAGGTTTTGAGTGATGGGGGGTGGGATCTTCATTGAACCAGTTCGTGAAGTCTTTACGCTGATGGAGTCTCGTCAAAGATCTGGCACCACCTCCGGAATGTGACTACCCATCGTCCTATTTGGATGCGAATAGACTTCTAATCTCCTACTTCCAGCGTATCAGGTCTCAACTGGGTGTTAACCTAGGCCCGACCCTCCGGCCGTCCCACAGTCGTTTCTATGTCTCTCGGAGGAGGTATCTCGACGGCCTTGGACAACGCTGTCACCACGGTACGCACATCGCTAATTCCCAGCTCTCTCAACCCAGCTCCTGACGTAACCCACGCAAATCAGCTCACCAGCGCTGGGATCTACGTCGTAGTGAGTATTCTCATCAGAAATATACACACACGCCTTCGTTGATCCAACCCTCTCCTCACTTTCCTTCAACCCCCATCGCCATTCAAGGTCGCTGCAGGAAACAACAATGCCAATGCCGCCAACACCTCGCCCGCACGCACCCCCTCACCGTCGGCGCACCCACGATCACCGATGCCCGGTCATCATTCTCCAACTTAGGGAGTGTCGTCGATGTTTTTACGCCAGGTACCACCACCACCAGCACCTGGACTGGCAGCACCACCGCAACTAACAGCATTTCCGGGAGCTCAATGGTAGGACCCCCGCTCTTTTGATTTTGTCATCGCATGACGATTTAATGGACTACCTCACAGGCCACCCCCCACATTGTGGGTCACGTCGCCTACTTGATCGGGAAGGACGGTAACGTCTCCCCAGCTGCGATGGAAACCAAGATCAAGAACCTCGGTGTAAAGAATGCCCTTACTGGAATTCGTACGTTACAAAGATTGCTTGAATAACATCCTTTGTTGGTTCACGACCAATACACTAGCATCCGGAACCGTCAACTTCCTCGCAAACAACTAATATCTATATACACTGCGGAACTAAAAACCAATGGCTTCTTCATATCTATTTGTATATATCCATTAAAATCACATTCTTTTCTGATAAAATTGGTGGATCGCCCCGACGCTGTCATTTCATCAATGAATATAAAGTCAACATATTTAGTGAAAGTCTTACGATTTGAGACTGCAGGGTAGTAACAGCAAGCTTTACGGAAGTTCCAAGATTCATGAGTTGGATTGGAACTACAACCACATCCCGACGTTAGCAGCGACATACCTCGGTGCCAAATATTTTGAAGGAATTCCCAATTCCCCACCATAATTTGGGTCCGTCAATAAGTGGGCAGTTCAAAGAACATAAAAAACACTGTCAGAGAGATATCAATCATATGACACGCATGTTCTGAGGGAAGTTCGAAACATCATTTAATATTCGGAGAGACTTGAATGGTGCAGATCAATTAGGTGCCGAAGAGTGCACCCTGGTACGAATGCTTGTCAAGCATTAATTATTCCTTATACCATGAGAGCGTAGTATACCAATGCCTTAAATGTATTGATGGTGGGGGATGCACAGTGGAACGAACTCGCCAGTAGTGCGAGTAGCGTTAAAAATAGACCCCCGCTGGCGATCTCAAATGGAATCCTAGGGAGCCTTTATGGCCGTCTGGATACTTCTCCACAACCCACTTCTTAAATAATTCGGACCTTTTTCTGAATCAGAAAAATGGAAGACAAGTCATATAGGTTTGAACCATGTTATACAAGGATCCTAAATTAAGGGACTATTCCATCGACAACTTAAGCTTAAATTGGGCAAGTTGGGGGGTGTGGGTTCGATGGAGCTTGGGTCGGGCATCCAGGTACAGTAGTTGCGCCTACTCCAGTTCCGGGATCCTTCATAATTTGCGTTTAGTATACCAGAAAATAAATTACTGTGAGCACGATAGATGACTTACGTAAAAGCATCCCAGATCGGTGCCTGAGCTGTAGCTGGTTGTTTTCGAATTTTTAGTGTCAGAGGTAGCAAGGTAAAATGGGATTTCAGCGTACTAGCAGAATATTGTGTAGGGTCCAACTTGCTGGCGATCTAGGTGAAGACCGTTTGGGCCACATGGAGGGCAACAAAACAGCTGATAAAGCGGAAAACTTATAAACGAACGTCCAACTATGAATGGATTGTAACATACTCCCGGAGGTGGGATCGGAGGTGCCTGCGCAGTGGCATATGAGAGGAAGAAAAGGATGGGACTAATAAAGTTGAAAAGCATCTTCGCCAATATCAGCGCATTCCATCATATTCACGTTCGCAGCTTTATATCCTCATCCTGAGTACTCGTGATCAAACGTTGGAACGTCATGCCCAAATTTTGATAATCATCTCTGATTTCTCTCCATGGCAAAGATCTGCAAACATTGGTTCTGGATGCGTGTGGGCTGGGCTAGATCGGCTTAATGACCGTTCTGGACGATGGCGGGAGTAAAACCCCGCACTAAGAATGGACTGGTGACACCTGCTTGACGACGCATATCCTCCATAAAATGCAGGAATTCCCACTTGAATACCCAAGAAATCTCGCGATTAGCCTCCTTGTTCATCATGGCATCCCTACTACTGCCCCTCGCTGCTATATTCCTATCGGTAATCCCTACAAGTGCACAAGTCCACCAGTATACGGTTGTAAACAAATGTCCGACCTCAATCAATCTGTACATTGCTGGGAATCTCGACAGCAACTTGGCTACTGGAGCGAGTGTAACAAGGTCTCTGGGAATTGACGCAGGATTCTTCTATACTGATGCCAATGGGGGGAGCACCAACGGAGCGGCAACACGAGCTGGATTTTATGACGACAATAATGTGCGTAAGGATAGATGTTTGCTTCCTTGCCGCCTTTTATCGTCGATTCGCAGAGCTATATTTACTATCTAGTAAGGGATTCCTCGCACTTCAATACGGGGATGAGTATCACGCCAAATCATGCGCCGGTAAGAATCTAAATTTTGATGTTTGTCACTCTACTAACGTCCACTAGACCGGCGGATTTTGCCCAGTGGCAAAATGTGAAGACGCCACATGCATAACAGCATTTTCACAACCACCAACGCGCTTCCCTCCACCTGTGTGTGGCACGCCTCCAACTCCTCCCGTTTATTCCTGCCCGTATGCGAACCTAACATACACCATCACGTACGACAGTATCTCTACCACATGAGATTTTCCATTGAGTGATAATATTTAGGTTCTGTCCCTCCGGGAGCGCAAGTCAAGCCATTCACCCGAATTTTAACACCAACAAATGCATGGACGTCCGTGGAGCGAATTATGCGAATGGAACGCCCGTCCAAATGTAACTTTTGCACTGCTTCCTTAAATTTTATGACCTAATATTCTGCCCAGATACGACTGCAACGGCACGGGAGCCCAGAAGTGGGTCATCAATCGGGGAACCACGAAGGTCAAACTCGCGGGAACTAACTTTTGCTTGGACGCCGGGTCGGGTTGTAAGTCAACTCACATCCGTTAATAACTGGTTATAGAAGAATCGCTGACCATTATTCCAGCTCCTGGAAACGGTGTTAGGATGAAGATCTGGCAATGCTATGATAACCTTGCAGCGCAACAATGGTTCTACACGGATGACAATCGAATCATGCTCGATGGAAAAGGTTTGCCCAGTAGTGTCCACAATCTACATTATTCCAAGCTTGACTGCCATTTTTTTAGCGCAATGTGTTGACCTACCAAGCGGATTGTTAACGAATAGCAATCAGCTTCAGACCTGGCAGTGCGCAGCAGGGAATAACAACCAAGTTTGGACCCTTTGAGCTACTTGTTAATGGGACTTTTGTTTAAATACGAATTGGTATTTTCATCGTAAAGTACCTTGATGTATCATAATGTGAATCTTGTGTGAATCAGTATCCGTTTGGTTCCGTCCAAGAACGATATCGGATAGCCGGCCTACGGGCCGGATATATTGCTATGGATTATTTGGCAAGAGCCCCCGAACCACCGTTGAAGTATGCATTCCTCGTATATGCCAAAAGACGTCCTGGTGGACGTCTTTTCTACTTCAAAATCAACCAATTGCAAAGACCGCTTTGACGGCGCTTAAACTCTAATGATGAGTGCCATCAAAAATGTGGACGATTTTGGCAGCGGTGAGTGTGTCAATTCATCAAGGTGTCATGTGTGGACTCATGGGAACTTCTTTGATTTTAAACTTTGGACACCGACCGTGACCATCTCGTTCGATTATGCCTCCCCGTACTCGCCGGTCCGCTGCTGTTGCTGCCGCTGCCCTGGTTGCAGATATGCAAATCGACTCGGAAGTGGAAGAGGAGGAGGAACAGGTGGATGTAGAAGCGGAGGATGAGGTAGACGACGGTGAGGAGGAAGAGGAGGAGGAAGAGGCAGACGTGGAGGATTCGCAGTCGGTGAGTTCCTACCTGCTGAAACAAGACGTTTTAGTTGAGTAAGATCCCAAAAGGAAGAGGAACGACCTGTTGTAGCAACACCAACCCAACCAAGGCTGAAGATTACTCTCAGATTACCAGCCAACAACGCATCGAGCGCGGGTACCCCGACACCGGATGAGCTGGATTATGCAGCGTTTAAACGGACACCGAGGAGACGCGCCAAGAGTACGTGATTTATTTCTTCCTATATTTTCGCTCACAAGTTCGTGTTGCAGCCAAGGTCATTCAGGACGTGGATATCGAATCGGAGGATCCACAATCACCCTCCGAATCGGAAGAAGGAAAACATACGCCCGATGTCCCTCCTGGCGTACCTTCAGCTGGCACTAAATCGATGACGACACGACAGGCGGTTTTGGCTAGTGTGGTAGACCCTACCCATGTGTCGCTCGGTATGTCGTTGTCGTTGCATTATTACGCATCGCTGATATCTCTGAAGACGAGGGTAGTCGTAGCAAGAAGCAGCCTCTGAATGAAACAGAACTCGCCCTTCGCAGGGAAGAGACAGCGAGGAAGAGGAAAAATCTCAGCGAAAAGAAACTGGAGGACGAAAAGGTAATTTAAACTCATTTTGTAAGTTTTTACCGCTCAACTTCTTCCAGGCAGAAACAATCAACCGGCTGCTCAAGAAGCAGAGCAAACCCCGGAATAAGCGCGTCGACGACCGTTCCCCATTACCTTCCGCCTCCGGTTCGCGCACACCAAAGGTGAAGTCAAACCTCAACGGAGAGGATGCAGACGATCCCGAGGGCGAAGACGACGACGACGACGCCATGGATGTCGTCGATACGCCGAAGGAAGTTAAGCCCCACATGTACCGGTGGGTATCGTCCTTGCGCAGTATTCCCGTGGAAGGCGAGGAACAGAAGGTAGAAATGGCCATCACGTTCTCTGTTCCAGAGACTCTGGTTTCGCCAACACCTGTGGTTGAGACCCCACCCGCCGCCAGGCCTGGAGCGGGACCTGGGATCTGCGCCATCGAGGGATGCGGGAAGCCGAGGAAATATCGGTTGCCCAAGGATTGGACGATTGGGGCCTGTGATTCAACCCACCTGCGGCTTTTGTCTGCCTAATTACTGGGCGGTCGTGTTTTCGTTATGTATTTATCTTGTGAGTAATCCCTGTCTTTTGGTTTGTGGAGGATCAGTTCGATCTGACAAACTTCCGAAATTAAGGTATTATTCCTCTTAGTCTCGAATCAAAGCGGGTTCAGATATTTTGATGTCGCGAGGAAACTAAGTCCACTCTCCGTACACAGTGCTCGGTTTGACTACTCGTCCACGTAAGGTCACGCTATCATAGCCACGCTCAAGACTACGCAAACCAGATTTCGTATCCTCATTGTCTCCATCTTTTCATCGTTGATCTTTTCATCGTTGAATTTGATCCGGGGCACGAAGGAATACTGAGAGTGGGATCCTCGCCCAGACCATTGTCCTTAAACCTTCCTGATCCACCAATGGTGTTTGGGGTCATCGTACTTGCACGATCGACTAGCCCACTTTTACCTTTCGCCCTTTATCTCCCCATTCCTTGAAGTTTTACATTCATCGCTACAATCCGCACACCCTGTTTAGATGGCAACAATCGTTTCATCGACATTCGCTTGGCCTGTATTGCGTCGAATAAGCGGATACCGGGAGCCGGTCAATATGGCAATGCGAACACGTGTTGGCGCTTCCGCGCCTCGTTGTTTTTCCTACTCGAAACTCACAGCAGAAGTGGCTGATGGAACTCGAAGCGTTGCAGACGTCGAAATTAGCTCTCGTAAAAGAAATCGAGGGGCGTTATTGCCTTTTCCCATGCGAGCGTCGGCGAGTGAGTGTGGTCACTTTTTTTTACATCGCCCGCATGCAGAAGGAATCTTTCATTAATTTCTTGCATGTGGTGTATTTCGCGAGTCCAAAATAAGAGGGAAGTTTTGACTGAAATGCTGGTTCACTCTTCATACTGTTTCCGCGGCGTCGGTGGTAGTGCCAGTCAGGATGCACATGGGTCAATATTTCCCGAGCTGACGGTAACTGTGAAGTTTCTTCCCATTTTACCGCCTGCTGGTGACCGGTGACAAGACACTGTTGGAACAAATTGGTTCACCTTATAGGTTTCACCACTCCACTGCTCATATTAAGTAGCAGTGATACGTTGACATCTACTCGTTGTCTAATAAATAGTAATAAGTATATATGGTCCCCACGGCCGCCGAGTGCAGGATTTTTTGGCGAATGTTCTTACAAGGTTTAAGTATCTCACCTGTCGAGACTCGACATATAAGACCCGGGTACGTATTGCATGCGAACTGGGCAAGTGAGTTAATGGAGTTCCTCGAAATCGTCCCCTTGCTAGGCAATTCAACAAGCTCAAGCTGAAGGCAGACATTGGCCTCCGAAAGTTTCAGGGTTCAAAAATCGAATTGTAGGAACGAGTCAGACGTGCTCAAGCCGTGCTCTCATCTTGGCGGAGATGAATTTATCGTGAATTTGCGGAGGTCCGAGGTATGAATCTAGGGAGTAGAGAAGAACCCGGGCCTCCTGTTGCCGATGATGAGTTGCTGCGGATCCTTGTTTGGCGTTGTTGACACCACGCACGCCAGTTGAAAAGATACTCTTACTTACAGCGCTCGTGAAGGTAACTGGGCTTGGCAAGCGCTTGATTCCAGGATCTGGATACGTAGCTTGAAAATCCTGTTTGGTAGGGATCTCAACTTTGTACCACTCCCATTGACCTATATCCATACTTCAGTTCGTGTGAATGGTGATTTCTATCCGTAGAAATCTCAAAGTCCCCCGGGTACCGCTTCCATATTCCCGATGGCCCCAGAAAGAACACCCTCCATGCTCCTCCACGCCTTCGAATTTTCAAACAAATGTGCATAAAGGCCCATCAAGGGTCTTCACTCCCTCGTTCTCGCTTCCATAAACTTCTGTCCCTTTTCGGTTAGCGCTCTCCACTCGCGACCATGGCAAACGTCAAGCTGCTGTAAGTCTTTTTTTCCGGTGCAAGTCTCGAACATCGCCTTTAACGCGTGAACAGATTTGGGCCAATGCTCTTGGGCGTTTTTATCAATATGGTTCTCTATGGGGTATATCACTAAGTTATTCGAGATCTCGAACCTCCAGGGCTCACTGCTGTTGTAACAGATATTGATTGTCCAGGTTCGCACTCAGAATCAGCTTGTTCAATTCCTTGGGCAACGTGACTGACGAAGGAGTACAGTCATATCATTATTATCTGACGTTCAAGAAGTGAGTTCTATATGTGAGTCTGTTTTCACAAGAAACTCAATAGCCCTGTAGAGATGCACCGTGGATTAAATATCTCGTATGTCTTATGTTTAGCTTATCATCCCATGTTCACTGACCTCTTAGGTGTTATATTTGTTCATTGTCGAATCGGCGAACACTGGGTGTGATGTCGCTATAATGTATCAGCCTCTTATTCAGAATTTTGGTGCGTGAATTCGATTCCTGGGCTACGCAATACATTGATCATCGCCCAGGTCTACCGGACGCGACGAAATACTTTCCAACACGTGAGCCTCACCCACCAACAAGTAACCTACAGACACTAATTAGGTTTACCAGTGTTCGCGGCAGGTACGGGCTTGATGAATTTACCAAAGCACAGAAGGCTAAACTGTTGATCTGTGTCGCAGAGCCTATAACCATTGTGAGTATCTTATTCTGGTTCGAAGCCCTCTCCTTCAACAACGTCTACAGGTCGCTATCTCGACTCCCATCCAGATATTCTTCGCCTGGAGGATCAAGTTATTGACGAAGTCGAACATTCTACCGTTAATTGTCGTTGCCCTTGCCCTCATATCCCTTGGTGAGCTCCGTTTTTCGACTGTTCGTTTATTCATTCTCACGCCCACCCGAAGGCGGGGGAGCGTGGACAACGGCCTTGGTAATCAAAGTCAAAGTCTTTGCACGTAAACCAGAGTTGCATTGGCCTGCCCTAGTGTGGTTCCTCTCGGCTTGCGTCGCGGACGTGTTAATTACGGTGGTATTGGTCACGACTTTGGTGCGCCCTTCATATTACCCATAACCTCCAGGGTGATCATGATCCTTTTCTTTCTAGTCGAAACGAAAGACCGGTTTTGTGGCCACCGATGACGCTATCTCAAAAATAATCCGGAGTAGGTCATAACCTGTTAATGTACCGTCCTTTTTTTCACGGAATTTCTTCAGTGACTGTCCAAACGGGAATGCTCACGTATGTTGAACGTTCCTTCCTGGAACTATTACTAGCGCCTTCTCATTCCCAAACTTAGAGCTTTCTTCGCAATTGGAGATGTGGTCTTCTTCATGAGTAAGTCTTTATTTCGCCCCGAGTCATCGTCTCCGAGTCAAATTTACCTTTTGTATAGCCCTTCCGGCAAGTTACCATATTTCCTACGCATTCCAGTTGAAGGGTCTAACTTAGTGTTGGTAATGTTCAGCATACGGCATTGTAAGTCTCCCTACACCGCGCTCTGAACAGTAATTCACCATTTTTCAGAAACTTTATCTGGGATCTTGCGCTGACAAAGCTCTACGCGAACTGTCTTTTGTCTACCCTCAACGCACGAGCTAACTTACAGGAATTGACTGGGTACAGCCCATCTGGCGCACGACATGCAGTATCGTCAGATAGGAATCGCCGACTGGTGCGCCGATATTTTTCTCATACTTTCCTACCTGCCTGATTTGTTAATCTCATAGGAAAACACAATCGAGGGACCAGCCGTACGTCGTCGGTATTTTGCAATTTTCGAACAGCGTCGCTCAATTTTGTGTAGCACATTCTGGGCTCCTCGATGTACGAGCTCAATACACACAAATCCTTCGATAACTCAGATATGGAATACGGAGTTACCATTACCAAGGTCCGTGAAGAAGCCATCTATTCCACAACGCGACCACACTAAGCAACTTGACTTTTCCAGATTGTGGAAACGCGGCAGGATCCATCGCCTGGGTTACCTAGAGGTCTTAGTACTCAGTAAATATTCTCACACGGGACAGCTATTATTATTCGATGAGCACTATATGTATTAAGATATCTCCCCGAATTCAAAAGCTCTTAGAAGATTAAGTATTTGCAGCAGTTAATGGTATCATTGGGAACCGGAACGTGTATCATAAGTTTGTTTATATTCGAGTTCTGATCAAGTTACTGCCACCATGGCCGGTTCTTGGGGGGGGGTAAAGGACTAAAAGTGTATCAATTTGCCATGATACCACCAGGATGATTGCCGATTATCGGACAGTAGTACTAAGATGAAATTCTGAGTGTGGGCAATTGAAATACCTCCGATGTGAATGCGAATTCCTCTCTGACGACAACTTACCAATTCCTAGATGCCGGGCTTGGATGTAGTAAATTCGATGAATTATTGAGCTTGTTGGGTCCGGAAGAGATATTTATAGCACACTTGCACCTACATCATTCTTGGCATTCCGAATATTGGAGCTCACCCTCGCGGACATGTACCATGTGGAGCTCCCGCGATTGATTCGATTCGTGCGATCGAACGGTAAATCAGATACTCTCCGAAGAAAAACTCAACATATATATGTCTTGACAGGACAACACCCGCATGCCTGCTCTGGTTACTGGTGGACTAGCGAGTGAAATATTGAGTCTTTTCCCTAATGCCTTGAGAACATGAAAACTGCGGATTTTGAGCAATTGAATTCAAAGTAACGTCGATAAAAATGTCGAAACTAAACGCGTAATCTGTTCTCTGGGTAGCGTTTTATGTTTATTCAATCAATGTACATATTAAACTCGCGCACCAAAGGGTGTATCTCCATGCGAGAAGATTGATCCTGGTCGATCTATATATGTACACAAGTTTGCCAAGGTCAAAAG
>Ga0307517_10011468_pt1 | contig 12280 bp, 3 predicted proteins | sample 23_EM_MG_FD_194515 | JGI IMG/M metagenome (GOLD analysis project Ga0307517, IMG submission 194515) | Populus trichocarpa ectomycorrhiza microbial communities from riparian zone in the Pacific Northwest, United States - 23_EM | ecosystem: Host-associated > Plants > Roots > Unclassified | place...
AAAATATTAAAATTTTTAAAAACATGAATTACAACGCGTTACCAACATAATTTAAAATTGCGGTCCAATTATATTTCGTTATTGACTGTCCAAGATTTGTTATTTTCACTAGATTATTATCATCTCAAGACAGCCTTTATGGTGGCGGTTGGTCGAGAGGTAAAATCCAGGGAGCGTGGAGTTAAAAATGAATACAAGACTATTACTGTCTCTTCTTTACACTATGATCATTCTTCGTTAAGCTAGAGCATAAGAAATCAAACAATCTGCAAATACAGCATCCGTAATAATTTTTACTTCCCAGTTCATGGATCAATATATAGTATTTAAAATCAATTATAATTTAGTAATTGAAACCTTAGTTGTGCATCATTTTCTTATTAACATGTTAATACGTCAACTCTTATCGGCTTAATTTTTTTACTTATATCAAATTTATTATCTAAACGCTTCACGTCTAATTTATATAGATATATTTCTATACACTTATCATGTCATCTACTAAATAAATTTTGACTTATTTTTTTACGAACAAAAATGATATCATATATTTTTTTATGATTTGATTTTTTATATTCAACTACTTAAAATTCTTGTTTTTCATACTCTTTATTTATTTAGCAATTAATTTATCTCATGATAGTTTGTTGCAGTTGTATTGTAACATTTTTATATTGTTATATTATATCAACATCATTACCCCGTCATTAAGATATTTGCACCCCATTAAATAAAAATATTCAAGGTCTAGACACAATTCAACACATATTTACATGCTCAAAAGCATTATTCAACAAGTACACTCTTTTCTTTCTATTTTGGTCGAAACTCAAGGATTGTCTTTCCTTGAGTTTCCATTTAAATTTCCTGCTAAATCAAGTATACTACACATCACATAACCTTGTCTTAACTTAATTAACTTAATAATTTAAGATAATCATTTTACTTCATATATTATTACCTAAAGCCAAATCCATTTTCAAGAGGAAGATAGACTCTTTTCACAATTTCATGAAATTGACTATATGGTCAATCACTAAACACACCAAACAACTCATATTAATCCAAATGACTCAACCATTAAACCAACTAGTCCATTTTCAATTCATTAGTGTAAGCCAAAACACTCAATCAAAGAATATGAGTTTTTTTTAAGTGTTCGTATAATTAATTTTTAATACCCAATCATTAAACACATTTTTATGATACATTCAAACACAATTTTCATATCAAATTAAACTAACGATTTCAATGTATACACATTAGCCTGGCTGAAACTTTCATTTATGGAAGGTATGTATTTTCTTCAATTTCTTTGTGTTAATTTCACATTGCTACTTACTGTACATTTTAATTAACACCTTTCATTTCAATTTATTATACCATTAAATCAATATAACCTCATTTTTCTTTCATTAGCCTAGGCTAAAAGTCATATCTAGTGGAACCATGGTTCTCCTTCAAAATTTCTTTTCAATTTCTCAATGTCCATTTATTTTATACCTAACCCTACACAATTTAATCCAAATTTCATAACAACTTAGTCAATCACATCCTTTCTTCTTTATACCTTGTTTGGCCGAATATATTCATGTATTAAAGTGCAAGGTTTGTTCAATTTCTCAAGTACTTAACTCCATTACCATACTTTAAATGCTTCCAATAACACAATTGAGCAAAAATTTCATATCAAATTAAACAATCCAATTCATAATTCAAATTTACACATCATTAACATATTCTTTCTTTCACCCATTACAAAAATCATCTTAAATAATCACTTTAAAGGAATTTCTTACCTTCTAAACACATGAAATCATGGAGAAATTGCAAAAGAAATCAAGCTTTCTTCAAGCCTCCTTCCTTTGTTCAATTCTTTCTTTCTCACTCTGATTTTCAAAACCCTTGCTTTAACTCCTTTAATCACCAACAAAACATGTTTTTCATATATAATTTTACCTTATCCATGCTTTTAATCTCTCAATCCCACAACTACAGGCCCTCTCATCCTCTCTTTTTCTTTTTGTTGTTCGGATGAGACAACCTTTGAATAGAGGATATTTCCTCTTATTTATATTTTGACCACTACTTTATTATGTCTTGTATTATTTATGCATTTTACCTGATTTTCAGACCTAAATTGTATTGTCTTCCTAAACTCTGATTAAGCTGAAGTTTTAAACCATAGTAGTTCAACATGTCATAAGACTTCACGCAAAATTTCATCTTAATACAATAATCAGATTAAAAGTTATGTGTGATAACGTAAAACTAGTTGGTTTGTGATTTTTCATAAAAAAAATCTGAATTTTTTTTATTTCATCCTTATATAAATCATATCAATCATCCATTTAGATCCTTAAGACCATTTTATTATTCCCATAATATTTGTTTGTTTACCTTTTCATTCATCATTTATTTTATTTACAAGCTTTTTACCATTTTATGGTAACATCACTGATTTTCAATCGATGTTTACATCATCACTCTTTTTTTTTTGTACCATACTTTCTTATTGTTTATTCCTTACTACCATTTTAATTTTTTGGAATCATTTTCTCATTTATCTTATTCTTTTATAATCAAAACTCATTACCGGTTTCATCTTTGTTATGAATTTTAAACTAAAATTTATAATTCCTATAAGAACCACATCCATAATTTAATATTTAATTATGAAGACTATTCTCTTCAATTCACATCATATTAATCATTTTTTCTGTTATTTATTCATTTTTTTAAATTTCAAGCTTCAATTACTCATCAGGACCTATTAACTTCGATCCTACTTTTTTCTTAAACAATAATAGTTCATTGTGAGTTATAACCGTTGACCAGTTCTCATTAGCACAACCAATTGACCAACCAGATACTATAAATTTCTTTAGTGTCCCTAATGGTAGGACAAATAATCAACCGATTTGATCTACTGAATTAGACAATAGCTAATTTTATTATTTTTCATGTCAATCAATCAACCGAATCATTTAGTAATTTTAAACGTATCAATTTCAGCTTTTTTATAAACTTATGCAGCATATCATATATCAGTTCAATTTCAGTTTTTTTTTGTGGGGTGTGTGTATGTGTATTGAAGATTTTTTTTCACTGCGTTATACATATTTTATATGTTTTTTTATTTATCCTTATTTTGTTAACTTATCTTAAAAAATAATTGAGTTTAATTATCCGAAAATACAAAATAAATTTATAATTTGTTTTTATTGAATAATCTTCTTCATTATTGTTTTAATAATATAATATTATATAAATACAAAGTAAAAGACTACAAAAAGGCAAGTATTAATTCGTAAAAAAATCAAATAAAAAACATAAAAATATATTTTTTATTTTATTTTATTTATAAGGTAAATAAAAATTAATAAACTTGATGTAGAAAACTGTTATAAGAAAATAGAAAATAAAAATATAAAAATATAAAAATTATCGGGCTTAGAGATGAGCCTAAGCACTCCTGAAAATGTTCAATACACTTGAGTATGGTCTAACCAGCTATATTTAAAAACAAAATGTATAAAAGATGACGTGTCATTTGTAATTTAAAAAACTTTATTTTTTATGCATTTCACTAAAATAAATATCTAAAAAATCTAATAAACTTTCTAAACACAAATACAAATATAAGCTCAAATATCATTAATAAATAAAAATATCAGTACAAAATTCAAATGTAAATTTTTTAGATATGATATTCAAATCATCATGTATTCCTCTTCCAAAAATAACATGTTTAATTTTAGTATCTATGAATTAATTAATCCGATATTTTGACATGTATTTTCTCTTCCTCTGCTTTTTTTTGTTTTTCTGATTATTCATGATTTTTAAATTTATATTTTTTACTTTTTTTGTTGAAGAAATCTAGTGGTTAAAAATATCAAAAAACTTCATTTTTTTATTTGTTTTCAATAAAATACACATCTATAAAATCTAATGAACTCTCTAAATACAAATCTAAGCTCAAATATCATTAATAAATAAATCAATCAATACAAAATTCTAATGTAAAGATTTTAGATATAGATATAAAATTCAAATTATCATGGTATGTTTTAATTTAAGTATCTATGAATTAATCACGATGAGAGTCTTTAGTTATCAAATATAAAATTTAACTTAATTTTCAACATTCCTCTGTTTTCTCTTTCTTTCCTTCTATTTTTTTTTATTATTATTCATTATTTTTAAATTTATATTTTTTTTACTCTTTATTTTTTTATTGAACAAATCCAGAAAATATTTTCTTGTGATGTCCTCTAAAATAGAAGATGAAACATTTTGGATTTTGTTGTCTCCATTTCAAAATACTTTGCACATCAAAACTATTAAAAAATATTAAAAAAAATAATTTTTAAATAAAAAATAATAATTTTTTTAAAAACACGGATTAAACCAAGTTTCCAAACAGTATATACATAATATTCTGCGTCGTATTTATTCCTTCCATCCTATACTTCAAAGTTCGTGCCAAATACATAAATATGTACAACATAAGCCCTCGTGAGGGGCGCATTATCCTTTCAAAAAGTCTGCCTTGCATCAAACCATGTCCGAATAGAAAAGAAAAGAAAAGAAAAACCCTCTATGACAGATACACGGGCATCAAGAGAGAAAAAACTTGGTATACCTGAACTTTCCCAGCCTGATTTACTGAAGGGAGGACAGAAACCATGACAGGATAATGGCCTCGGCTCATTCTTTAATGTCATATATAAACTTCTCAAATAGTTTCATGTGTTCAGCTTGCAAAGATATGGCTACTGACAAGCTCCCGTCATTTGTTGAGCTTGGTATGATGAATGATAAGCCCTCGTATGCGATCCCACCAGGCCCCATAAATATAGGTCTTCCCCAGCCAAAATCTGCATCATGGATTGGCAGTCTAACCCAGCTAGTAATCCCAAGATTTGGGCACCGGAAAGTATGGGCGCCGCGAACAAGGGCTGATAAATCAGGCTGAAGCTCTAGGAAATCAAGGGCTGACCTTAGATAATCATTGTCCATGCGAACCAATGAATCATGAATTTTTCCTGCAGCATACCATGTTGGCTTTGATTGAATTTCACCTGCTACAGCAATTGGTGTTGCTGTAAAGATTACATTGCCAAAGTAACCAGGTGGAAGCGTAGGGCGCAGTCTTGACCGACCATCTGTAGCTATATATAACTTGGTTTCTTGATCATCAGGAAGTCCGCGTGCCTTACATGCTGATCTCCATACGTGACCCGCCAACATTTCATATGAACTATAACCAATATTGTTTCCACCTTCCTTTGCTTTGGCTTTGAGGGTGTTGAGCTGATCCCTGGTCAACTTAAAAATGGAGACCGCTGTGCTCTCTGGTTTTGAGGTTTCAAGAACAGTTTTCATGGCAGGTGGAGGCTGGTACTCAACGTGGTGGAATGCAGGTTGGGGTGGGTCTCTGGCACGGAGAAGGGTCCTGTCAATGAAGGGTGGAATTGTAAGGTCAAGACCACGAGCCATATCTGACCATGTATTCACAAAGTGGAGACCAGAAAACCCATCCGCTGCATGGTGTTGCATACCAACACCAAGTGAAACTCCTCCGCATTTGAAATAGGTCACCTGCAGAGAATCAAATCAAAAGCGTGCTTATAGTGCGCTCATAGTAGCATTAAAACAAATTGGATTTTAAGTGATTGATAGACTTGGCTAATTAAGTATCGGACTCAACCCAGGAGATTATTATTTCAAGCAGAGTTCTTTATTCCAGTAAAGAAAAATGTAACTGCAATCAACAGATAAATATCTTGAGTGCATTCAGGAGCTTGAGAAGTATCCATGCCATCTAGAAGTTGATTTTTCTTGCTAATTTGTGAACATGCGGTAAGTTGGCAGGCCTGTTTTCATTGGTGGCTCTACTACTCACTCGTTACCACTTGCCAGTCACGAAAAAAAAAAAAAAAAACCCAGGTCTACTTCATTTATTATGCCCAACTAGCAAATACTATGATAAGGTGAATTCATCAAAGTTTGATGATAAAAATTCTTTCCGAAAAGCATGGAAACAGAGTGTACATAAAAAATTGAAGTACACAAACCATTTGAGACAGATGAGCATAGCCTAACAAAGGCAAACCAAATTTCTATATACCAAGTCAATAAATTCAACACAAAGAAAAAACCAATGTCAGAGTTACCAGCTCTCTTAAGTGGGAAATATTCTCAACTACCTCCCTTTAAATCCTTGGTTGAGTTTTAAATGTATTTTACACAATTTAGCGGCGAACTATTTGTCATCAGAAGAGCTTAAATGTATCCTCAAATGATGATGTGAACGATTACAATACCATTGAATCGATGCTCAAGTGAATTTGGGTCATGTTGTAATAACTTTTAAAGTTCCCACCAATGAAATTTATGTGCAGATGCAGTAAATGCTATCAAGTAAATGTATTGTTGTCTACATTACTGCAGTACTCTGTTCCTACCATCACAACTAACAATTCCATGTGCAATATACTCTGTTTGTCGAATTTATGTGAATCGTGGTCACATCCAATCCTTATGGGGCAACTTCAAAGTGTAGTTGGATAACAAAAGGTTATTAGCTACCCATTAATTTCTCTAAAGTCATCTATCGAGCACCCACCCATCAAGTTGGGACAGCCAGTGTGCAAATGATCTCAACAACACAGCAATTCAAAACTAAACTAGACCTCTTCCTTTTCCTTTTCTCGACACGAAACTAAACCTCATATAAATTATCAATCTGAAAACCATTTCAAACAAAATTATATTGGGCAATACATGCTCAAAAGTCAAAACATTACCAAGAATTCAATCAACCTCATCCTTTTTTCTCCATGATTTTATGATAAATAAAGTATGCAAGTGATTTAAACAGTTACATGGTGCCCTTAAACTTTAGATGGATTAAATTATCTTGATTATCTGTGAAGTTTGAGGTAAAATGCTAACCACTTCTCTTGTTTTATAAACTGAAAACTGACTAAACAAACTTACTTTATGCTATCTTCAAATCTTGTTGCGGAGGCTTCTTGACATCAAAATTTCAGGGTGTTTACTGGTTACTGTTATTATGGAAACAACACTACTAGGATGTTCAGTATACTTTCAAATATAAGAAGATGGGTACGGTCTTCCCCTATAGGTATGAAAAAAGGAAGTTTATGCAAACTTGAGTTTGTTTAATGTGATTTTGTCAAACTAGGAGGTTAAACTGCATTTTCTCCAATAAATTCATGAATTAGGTGATGAGACTTGTGTACATTACAATTCATCTCAAACTTTGGGTAAATGATGTTAGATAAGACCTGCCAGTGAATGAAAAAACCCAAGCTGTTGCTTCTACTGATAGGGTTCCAAATCAAATTTTGATGCCATGTAACATCCAAATCATAAATTCTAGAGTAGATACCGTTTACAAAACACTCCAGGACAGCTTGACCTAGCATTTTCATTTCTGGCCTAGAAAAAGTGATAGTCCAGAGCCTCTGGGTGACTTGAGAGATTTTATGTTCATAGCAGATCTCTCTTACATGAAGACTATCCCATCCAACCGCAATGGAAACTCATCAGTTGAAACAACAGTTGAATTGACTCACTTGTGCAGCTTAGAAGGGTACATTTATGGCTTCTTAAGAAATCAGGCCTTGAAGAGGAGGATTTTAAGAGGCACACTTACACCATAATTCATGCAACATGTTCAAAATCGAAAGATAAATCACATAATTGAATCACTTGTGTGCTGGCTCAATGGATCAAAAATAAATAACTCACATATTAGATGAAAATAAAAATGGAAGAAACATACCTGCAAAACCAAAAGAGGATAAGTAGATATCCCGCCAGAGTAATCCACAGTTGGAATAAGCTGCTTGAGCTCTAAAGTGGGTGCAAAATCACCAAAATCAGCAACAACTGAGGCGGTCCCAGCTTCAACAAACAACACTCCCTCAGCATTGCAATCGATCTCGATGCGGCCATCATCATCTCTACGTAACCGCCCTGCCATAGGGTAGAATGGTACAAGGGCCTTACTCAAAGCCTCTTTGAGCACTTTTGCATCAAAGAAGTTTGAGGCACCTGTGGGCCTATAAAAGTAGACACTCGGGGTGTGGAATCTTGGTACCACCAGGTCCACATTAGAATTCCACAGCCCCCTCCGGGGCGTCTCCTCTGCCGGCTGCACCATGGTTGATTCCTTCACATTGATTATCATCTTTCCCCGTGCTAATGCTCTATTTATCGATTCTATCCCTCTTCCACCCCAAGTTCTCTGCAGTTTCAAAGACAAATTGTCACAAATTGATAATGGATATCCTTTAAATTGTGATCGTTACCCTTTCCAGCCCCAGCCTGTTTATGTGCCAAAAAGTTCTTGGTGGTTGCACATTTAAATGCAGTGGCTGGCATTAATAAATAGTGAAAAATGAAATCTTTCTGTTGTAGAACCGATTTGAAACACCAAAAAAAGAAAAGGCCTTCCTTTTTCCCTCTTAAATCTTACAATCTGAAAATGACTCCATCAACCATAACTTCTGAACCAAAAGAAAAGGAACTGGATGCATCTTTATCACTATCACTTAAAACACAAAATCAATGTATCCATATCTTCCCCAGTACAATGGCACAGAAGTATTTAATAACTTAAAAACCATAAAAATCAACCCTTTAACTCATGCATTTATTAGTCTAACTTCGGTTTTAAACGACCTTGTTTGCTTAAAAACCCAAAGAAGAGAAAAAAAAGGACGCAAGAATTAAATCAAGAACAAACACATGAAGAGGTAGCATACCTGTGAGCCTAGAGCAGAGAAGTAGAGAGAATATCGAAGACAAAAGGAGGGTTCGAGAGAGGGTGAACAAAGGTCAATGGAGTCGCCACCTTCCAAGAAGGATGTTGGAGGGACACCTTATAGTGAATCTGTGAGGAGCAATTTAGTTTTTTCAATTTTTTATTGGTGCTCACCAACCCCAGCCTTATGACATTGACTTTTCATCACTCTCACGATAACCAAAGCATCACACCAACTTTATCTTCATTAGCTAAGAAAACTGTTTGGTATTTTTGGAAGCAGATCAAGCTGGTGAGATTTCATCGCGCAAGCAAATTTATCTTATTAGATTTAATCCACTCAACAAGTAAATTCACAACTTAATCAAAATTTAATTTAATTTCAAGTTTCTTTTTTCTTTAAATAATATATAAATCACTAGCGAATTTTATAAAATTTATCTGTCCTTCCGTGAGTCAGAATAACTTTAGCAACATCATAGACATGCAGGTAGCACTTGGTGATGGTGCATATGTTTTTTTAACAGAAGAGAACAACTTTTTTTATTATTATTATTAATAATAAAGATGTCCGAACTAACTTACGTCCAACTTGTTTAATTTCATATATCTTAAAATTAATAATTATATAAATTTTTAATTATATTAAAAAAACTCAAACTCATAATTATTAAAAAAATAAATCTAAAACTCCACCAATTAAATTATATCATCTTAACCTTAAAATTAAAAAAGATAGCAACTTCACTCTCATGTACTGGGATTTAATGGGCACATGACTCAAATAAAAGAGCATTTTTCATCCTTCCTTGAATCATCATTTCATGCCTTTTTTTTAAGCGTCATTATGTTGATTTTTAAAGAAATTTTTATTAAAATAATATTTTTTTATTTTTAAAAATTTATTTTCAATATCAGTATATTAAAATAATAAAAATATTAAAAAACAATTCTTGAAAATATGGTTGGCCGCAGTCCTAAACAATTATATCCATGTTGAAATACAAATTTAAAACCAGTAAAGTAATCGACATCTTCAAAATGCAAATAATTAAAGTGAAGAAATAATCTCACCAATTAAAGTGGAGAATCCTAAAAGTTAACGCTTTTAGTGAGATCAATCGAGAAAGGATCTGATTATCGCAAATAACCACTCCACCGACCGAAGATATTTTTCAATAAACAAGAGGGATTGATTTTATTTTCTTTATCGAGAATCTCGTTGAACTTAGACGTAACTTTAACCAAATAAATTGGAACATATTTAACTTGTGAAAAATATCAGATAAATAATTGTTATTATCTAATGCATCCAAAAGAATTTAGGGTGTCAATTCACCTTTTTTTTATTTTATTTATACGAACATTGAAAAAGATGACCTTCTTTCTCTTTTTCTTTTCATCCTCTCCTCTCCTTTCTTTTCTTTTTTTAATTTTTATTATCAATGTTAAATAATTTCCAATAATTTGAACATTTTTTTTCTATGTTTTAAAAAATTGAACTGATTACTCTAGCTACGAGTTAAACCGACTCAAAGCTGAACCGATTTGTCTGGCGGGTTAATCATGTATGAAAGGGACAATAATAAGTGGAAAATTAACTGCACAATTGTGATGTATCCACATGGCCAGCATGATCTATCTAGCTATGTGTTTGACACTGTTTTTGAAAAGTTTTTTTTTTAATTTAAATTTTTTTTTAAATTAATATATTTTTTATGTTTTTAAATTATTTTAATATATTAATTTTAAAAATAATTTTTAAAAAATAAAAAATATTATTAATATACTTTTCTAAATAAAAAATACTTTAAAAAATAATTATAACCACGCATCCAATTAGGATTCTTGCCTTGATTATGTGGCTAAGGCTGTGCGCCGTGTGGTTAGCAGCTACTCAAACGCAGAAGCTTTTAATTTCAACGCGCAAGTATTCGGGAAAAACAGAAAAGAAATAGTGATTGAAAGCCGAAATTATTGTTGTTTGATTTTACAAGGTGGAGGTGACTTTAAGCAAATATTTCAACTTTCAAGGAGAGAGCAGTAGTGTTTGTCTCTACAAGAGACATCAGCCACCTGATTAAGCGGCAGCAGCAAAGTCTTTCCGCTCACGTAGCTTAATTAATTTGCCATCCACATTGAAGATCACGGGCATTTATAGAGGGTGTTTAAAAATTTATTGAAATGATTTTTTTAATATTAATATATTAAAATCATCGAAAACAATTAATTTAATATTTTTTTATATAAAATGCATTCTAAAACACGTAAAAAACAGACCTACCGACTCCCAAACAATGGTTAATACCCGAATTAGGCTGATGCACATCATTTTCTTCGTGGGCCGAAACAATCCAAAAAACTGACTTGCTGGTACAGAGAATCTCTCAAATTCTTAAGAATATAATATGTATCATTGTTTCTCCAATCCAGATTTATTTATTTATTTTTTTTAATTTTTTTTTACTTCTTGTTCTTGATTTTTTTTTTATTGCCATATGATTATACTTAAATGGTAAAGAATTTGAATATCACTATAAATTTCATTTAAAAAATTAAACTTTAATAAAATGAGACGATAAAAAACAATACCCCCCCAATTCAAACTTCAATGATACATGGAACAGATAGAGATAGAAGTCACAGTAGGAAGTTGGTGAGACGGTGACCTGCTGCAAATCAGGCCACTCGGTAACTTTCTATTCGCCAAACACCAACAATGGTGTCGACTGCCGAGGGCCCATTCAACAGATAAATACTGGCGACTGTTTCAGAGCTACAAGAAAACTCCGAAACTATCGGTTTCGAACTAGTGGGTCCTACTACAGGGTTGGTGAAACACGGAATCTTGACGAAGGAAGCTTGCTCAATCATGGCAGAAGGAGGTGGACTTGTATGGCTTTTTCGGACCAGAGCTCAGTCCAGATGCCTCGTGGTAAGAGCTTATACCAAGTCATGACTGGGACCAGGTTGCACTGATGACACCTCTTGGGCTTATTCAAACAAAAACAAAAAAATGAATTAGGGCTCAAGAAGACAGTAAAATTTCTAACTTTGAATCCTAAGAGCAGGGAGTCTTGTGTGATTAAGTCGAACAATTTCTCTCGAAATTGAACAACTATTAATTCTTCTCGAAGTTTTTTTTTCATGTTGTCAAAGAGTTGAACAATAAAAATAGATGACGAGTACCTAATCGAATTGATCGGGTCATGTAGGAACAAGGTTCAAGTCTACCGGTCTGTTAGGATGCCTCAGCTGCATACAACACTGCATTCCACTTGACACCTATCGTAATGATAAACGGCTCGTCTCGCCGTGACCTTCTCTTGAATTCTCAAAACTTCTGTCGCTCCATCCCCGCAGGGACAGAGAACCCGTCGCTGTCTCGGCTGTGCTACCGGAGGCTCTGGGGAAGTCGGAATAGGAGAGCACTCATCTTGGGGTGGGCTTACTACTTAGATGCTTTCAGCAGTTATC
>Ga0307517_10011469_pt1 | contig 12280 bp, 8 predicted proteins | sample 23_EM_MG_FD_194515 | JGI IMG/M metagenome (GOLD analysis project Ga0307517, IMG submission 194515) | Populus trichocarpa ectomycorrhiza microbial communities from riparian zone in the Pacific Northwest, United States - 23_EM | ecosystem: Host-associated > Plants > Roots > Unclassified | place...
CTGCTGAGACCAATAAAAAAATTACCAAGGAAGGTCTTTTTGGCCACCTTAAATCGCCATTATGTCACTTGAATATAGTGGGGCGGCTAACACGTTGGAGCTTAAGCTACTTTTTTCTTTTGTTTTTTATATTGATTATAATATCAAATTACCTCTAAACTCACCTGATAATAACAAAAAACCAATGTGAAAGTATAAAAAATCCCATTGAGTCTTGTTTTAAAAATATTAAATCTAAGGATAATATGGTAATTTCATTGTGTTTTAAAAGTTAGAATTCCAAAAAAGCCCTTATAAGGTAGTCAGGTGTTTTTTTTTTCTTTTACAAGTATTTAAGTCATTTTACTATGCATAAAAATATGAAAAAGACCACGCTGCCCCAAATTAATTCAAGAATAACTAATGGATCATGTGAAAAAACTCATTTACTCTCCAAGATCAGTTTATTGATTTTCTTGGTTAAGGATAAAGCTGTAATTTTACTGTTTTAATTCATAGTAAATTCATATTGCCACGACAATTAAGTTTTGTTAATTATTAGCTTAAATTTCTAGTTTTAAAATTTTGTGCATCTTATTTAAGTAAAAAAGGAAAATCATTTTGCTATACATTTGTTTTCTAATATAAACGATTTTAATGTACATTAAATGGATAAGTAGGTAAATCCAATTTCTTAAACTAAATCAAATGAGAAACCATTTATTATTGTTAAAAACATTTTAATTAATAAGTATTTATAAGATGCTAATTTATAACTTTATGGGGCATAATTGAAAAATATATATAATACTACATGAACAAAATAAAATTTTGGGGATTTTAGCCCCCACTTATTCTTGTGACAAGACCTGACATGGAATATGACATAATTTAAACTCGAGTTATTAGGTTGTTTAGTCAATCACGAATCATGTAGTCAACTCATATATATTATTTTTATTTAAAATGATGTTGTTTTAATTTTTTTAATTATTAGTTTTAATATACACAGGTTTTATAAAATTAATATGTTATAAGACAATTTATTTTAAATTTAATTAGATGAATATAAAAAATAATTCAAAATAAAATCAAACTTGAAAAGCTTCCAGTCACTGAATAAACAAGCTAATCCACCGAGTTGTATAATCATGGTGTCGTTGTGTCTAATTAGACCAAGATTCGCTCCTATCTTCCATCCTTGATAAAAGGAATCCCCTTCTCCCTTCTTCCGAGCATATGGATTCCGAGTATGTTTGTACTTTATTGAACCTCTATCGAGAAAGTGCAACCTCAAATTCCTCGTTACTGAAGAGAAAAAAATTCAACGATACAGAATTGACTAGCTAAAGAAATAATTTAATAAGAAAACTTTGAAACTGCACTAATTCATACTTATTTTTTTCAAATAAAATAGATACCATGATATTCAAATTATTGCAGTTTAGGTAATAAAATTTTGATACTATATTTTAAAATTAATTTACTTAAACAATTAAAAATTCAAGATATAACTTATATAATTCTCATAAAAAAAAATGATATAACTAAAAATCATAGTTATTAAACCTGGACCGGCCCGGCGGGTCGACTCGGGACCCGACTGATCCGGGGGCTGGACCGGTCCGGGTTTGTTAAAAGACCGGTCAGTGCAACGACCTAGTCAAACCCGGGTCAACCCGAGACCCGGGCGAGACTCGATTTTTTTTTTTCAAATATGAGATTTGAAACCCATTGGCATATATACTTTATTTTCCCAAGAAAAAAACTATGTTTTTTACAATGTGAGATAAATTTTTTTTTTGATTTAAATACTTTAACTTAAAAACTTAACATAATATCTTTTTAATGTGGAATAAAAATATTTTTAAAATATTGTTTTAAATTTCGTTATTTACAATATGTATAACCTATATTTACATGGATTTTCTTAATTTTTTCATATAAAATATTAAAATTTTAATTTTTTTTAATTTTTCCGGGTTGACCCATGAAACCCAGGACCCGGCCCCTTGGCCGGATCAACTTCCGAGCCGGGTTTAATAACTATGCTAAGAATGACTTGCATGTCTTTGTGCCTGGATTCCCTTTACTTCTTTGGAGAAAACAAGTTCACCATGAAACAGGCAATAATAGCATTTAGATTAGAAGAAATAAAATCCAAAATGTAAATTTTAGGCAAGAATTCCAATCCATAAATAATTTCCGAAATGGGAACACAGATTAAAAAGACAAAGAAGCTCAAACTCGTCAACAGATCCATCGGGTCATGGAAAGTTCCAAATTTAGCAAAACAAGAGGCTAGTGCCCCTGGTTTCATCGTGTAAAAGTCATCGTTAATTCTCAGCCCACTGAAATCTGCAGTCCAGAATATACCTTACATTGCTGGTCAAGTCATTCTCCTCAGCTGGAGCTGGCTAAAGTTATGACATGGCACTATATATATAAACAAAATAATAGCACCTCTGCCTGTGAGTATAACGATTCAATACAGCAGTTGGCTTATTTCTTGAAGTCCAAGGAGAACATTAAAACGTCAGCTTTGCATATAGGAGCAAAAGCCTTCCAATGGGGCGTTGGATGAAGCCAGAGGTAAGCAAGCATCATCACCACCATTTTCAAGGGGCTTCAACTATTTTATAATTCTGTAAAGATCATGGGCTAAAATGGGCTAAAGCAGCAGTACCATCTGGGCTAGTTTCTCTTTGCATGATATTTGATCTTCTTGCATCTCATGGGCTTGAGTGTTTTGTGCTGCCAGGTCTACCCGCTATTGGCTGCAATGACCTGTGTAACAAGTTTGTGCATCTTTCAGCTTACAAGGAACGTCTTCCTGAACCCTGATGTCAGGTACACTAAATTCTTACACTCACAGAAATATTCTATTTTCACTTTGTTGATCGTTTTTCCTTTGCTGGAATTGATTAACAGAATCAACAAAGCAAAACGTAGCATGGGAGTGCTAGGAAACAATGAGGAAGGAGAGAGGTATGCTGAGCATGGCCTGCGCAGATTCTTGAGAACTCGCCCACCTGAAATCATGCCCACCATCAACCACTTCTTTACTGAAAATAAATGAATCAAGATCAGCTTAAATCTTAATCCCCCTGAAGCTAGCTTGGATTATTGGTTATATGATAATCATAGCTCGCAACTTACTTTTTTTTTTTATACAGCGTGTGAAATTGAATTTGTGGTTGTTATAAATGTTATGATACATAGTGGTTTTGGAATTTGCTTCATTTGCTAGAGTTTTCAATAATGAAATTTAAACAACAATTTTTATTCAAGAAATCTTCCTTTCATTGACGAGGCCAATGTTATCAAAATTCCAAACATCTATTTAATAATATCTTGAATCTTGAGTTTTTATTATGGATATACGATGATGATAGGGTTCAAAAGAAGAAGAAAAAGTGTAGAACAAGTTTATGTTAAGTCTATGAACTTGGTTTGACCCTTTTGGGTTTGTCAAACCAAGTCCAACAGAAGCTCGGCTTGACCTAGTCAAATTGAACCCAACCGAGTTTATTTTGGGCGTGGTTTAACCCATTCAGGCTTGATTTGATTTTTTTTTGGGTTCAATTTGACCCATTTGAACTCAGTTTGACCAAACATGGGGTTTGATTTGACTTTGGTCAAGCTGAGCCCATTCTGTTTAACTCTTTTTGGATAGGACCAAGCCTAACTTAAGGTTCGGTTTGACCGAGTCAAACCAAACTCTACCAAGCCCACCTTCAGCTTAGTTTGGCTTCTTTTAGACTTGGTTCATTTGAACTTTTCGGTCTTTCCCTTTCTTTTATCCCTAATTTATTATTATTTATATCGACAACTCATATATTGAGGAGGATGTCACGTTGTTCGGACTATACCTTTATAAACGCTTCATTTGCGTCATTCGGCTGTTATGACATAATGCATACATATGAAGTGGTACTCCTATCTCAGTTATCTATAATTCATAATGAGCTACAATTGATATTCTATATGATTAACATAGCAAATAAATCAAACAATCTCAACCCCTTTAATCTTCATTATGGTTTTCTTTTCAATTCTTTCAATTAACACATTACTCAATGATTTTTTATGCTTGCTAACCTCAATATAACATAAAAAAATCCATCTAAACTTTCATTCATTCAAACACAAAACTTATATAACAATTCCACATGCAAAACACATCAACTCTCATTAATAATTCAAACAAGCTCAAATTATGGTTTCTTACCATTTAGGTACAATAAATTGAGATAATAAAAACAAGGAAAAATAAGTTTTAATCACTTCTATTTCATTTCTTCTTTTTCTTCAAAATCACCCTCTCTAGCTAAGTAAACCCTTTAAATCCTTCATTTTTTCTTACTTAGATCTCTTCCCAACTCTCTTTGATCCTTTAATCTAACTCTCTTTGGTGTTTTTAGCAAAGCTTTTCCAAAGATTATGATCAAATCTCCTCTCTTTTTCTTTATGGTTTAGCTGGCCAACTTGGTTTTCTTAGGAAGCCAAATTTTCTATTTATATGTCCCTTATAGTTCATATTTATGACATTGCCATTGTTCTTTAGTATTGTTATTTGTTTGTTTAACTAGGTATCCTATCTTCACCTATTTTTAAAACTTACAATACCTTAAAGTTTTATTATATAAAACTTCATTTCTATATTTAGTACACACACACACACACACACATAACTTTTTTTTTATCTTTACTTTTATAATCGGGTTAAATTTCCAACACTTCATTAACACTGTAATCTTTTAACCGGGGTTTTACATGTCTTATCCTACGAGTGTATGGGAAATTTGTTCTTTTATTGAACATGTAAGTTCTATCCAATATTTATCAAGGACTTTTAAAAAATAACATTACCCCTATGCAAATTGTTGGAAAAGGATGGAAATTTCATGTTTGGGTAGAAAATTTATTCTCTTTCGTTAATATTTGAAGCTTTTTCCTAGTAAGTTGCATTCTCATTAGATTGGATGTTTGTTATTACTAATATCTTTAATCATGGTGCAACACAAACTCAAATTTTAAAAACAAACAAAGTGATCAAAGTGAATGGGTAAGGCTTGAAACCTTTTTATAAAGGTTTTAAGAAAGGTATTGTGATGAAAGTTAATTTGATCACTCCTTAGAAATGGGCATGAAGTTAAGCCAAAGACAATAAACAAAGATGCTTATTAGGATGCAACCCAATATACAAAAACCATGCTTGGCTGTTTTTCCTTTGCATGTGTGATTTACTTTACTTTGGGTATGAGTACTTGTTTTTAATAATAATAATAAAAAGTTCTATTGGATTTTTATTTCAAACCCTAAGTGTTTAATTTTATCTTTTGGTCTTCTCATCGTTGATGAGAATATATGTATTATAAGTTCGAACTAGTTAATTTGATAAATGTATAAACTTAATGAATGAACTTACTTATAATATTTGATGCTTAATTGGTTTAGGGATGGGCTTTGAAAGTATATCATGTTGACTTAGTATATGATTTTATATTTTCTGAGCTTTTGAGCCTTCAACATGATTATGTGATGAATTTGTTCATTCAAATATTATGTATTTTGAGAACTTGCTTAATATCTTATCGAGACTACATTTATATTACATGTATGCATGAACATGACAAGGGCTTGTAGGAATTTAACCATTTTGAACCTAAAAAGCCAACTTTTTAGCATGTTATCCATTACCGACCCTTTTGAACTTATTTATCTTTTCTTTTATTTACCTATATTTTATGAGCCTTAAATTTTCATTTTGTTTCCTATTCTCTCGCTAAAGACTAGTAGAACATATGCGTGATGCTTATATGGGTTTATGGTTGGAAATTTTGAGAAAAAGTGGTTATCTGATGGAGTTTGGTGTTGAATTTGAGTATGATCAGTTTTGGCCAAATAAAAAAGAAAAAGGAAAGAAAGAAAAAAGAAAAAACCAAAACATGATGGTGATAGAAGAAATAAATGAAAATATCTCCTTTATGATTTTGATGAGAATATAATGTGGGAATTTGAAATTGAAAAATCTAAGTAATTATGCTTTTATGATAATGAATTCATGTGTTGTGATGATTATATGATGTTGAGTTCATTTTTTTTATGCTCTACTAGATTCTTTCATTATTAACCTTTTCTTTGTCTTTATTTTACCGTACCTTAATCAAAACCTCATTACAACCTTGAATAAATATCATTTGATTCATGTGTTGCATGTAATACTTAACAGTGCAAATAAGATCGAAGAGCAAACATATGATAAATTATAACATTGAATGACTTTGGATATAAACAAATACACCATAAAAAACTTGAGTGTAAGAGTGTATACAAATGGAAGGAATTACTATTTATGTATGGCATGCATTTCATTTAAGTTCCATAGGTTAAAAAAGGTTTGAAAGTTGCATTGTGAATAAATTTATGAAGTTTTATGCTTTAAACTCTTCAAATTGTTTCTTGCCCATAATTCTTGTACTCTTTGATGTTGTTGGGATATTGAAAGTAAAATTAAATGATTAGGTGGTTTTGACTTGGTTTTATTTTCAATTTGTTTTCTTTTATTTTGAGTTATTAGTTTTTCTTTCTTTCCAAGTTTTGAGTCTTATTTTTTGGAGTCTATTGTCTATGACTTTTCTTTTCCTTACTCAAGGATGTGCAAAATCTAAGTGTTGGGGAATTTGATACAGTCATATTATTTTATCTTTTTAGTATTTTATTCTTAGTCTTTTATTTATGTTATATAACATGCAATAACTTATCTAACTTGTTTTGTGATTAAAAGTGCTATGTAGACATAAAGGGTAAAAAGGAGTTACAAGAAGCATTTTTTACACAATTTCAAGAAAAGAACTACAAAGGGCACATTGGGATAAGTTACTGGAAATAAGAAGTGCAAATTCTAATTGCATTTGAATCTAACTTGAAAACAGAATCCTAGTGGGATTAGGATTAGTCATAGCAAATCTGCCAAACTAAATCTTTATGTACTTTTTAGACCATAATGAAGCTACAGATGAAATTTCACTACGTTTCAAGTTGGTCTGAAAATAGATATTTCAAGCTTTTTATCCATATATGTTAGGCCCAATAAATCCTTTAGATGAACGATAATGACATATTTGAAATTGGATATGGAATTGCCAGCAAACTAGCATGAGTGCAGCCTAATCTTTATATGTTGGGATAATAACATGACATCTCATTAATGGTGTGGAAAAGGTCCCACATGACCAATAAACCTCTTTTTAGAAGGTCAAAGTCAATGCACATGTTATTAGAATCAAATTTGTATAAGAAAACCTTAAAGTAATATGGTTAGGAATTTGTTATTAACCAGAAAACTTCTTCACCTCCTCACACACATATAATCGATTCCAACCTCTAAAAAAGAGGGGATCATGTTCAGAATATAGGAGAAGAGAATGATGGTTCTATTATTTTTTATCTTTTTCTTTTTTTTTAAATTTATGACATGCTTAGTTTTCCGTTTTAAGAGGTTAATACTCTTGAATTTTAAATTATCATGAGAATTTGTGCTTAAAATTAATCTATATTTGATTGTGATATATGAATATCTTATGTTTTTCTATGATTAAATTTAATGATTAATGACTAAAATTCTATATGATGCGCCACATATATTTTTAGTTTTAAATCTATTTCATGTGATTAGTTTATGATAGATTCATGACTAATTAAATTAAGTAGCATAAGTATCTAATTTTTTAACCTATGTTTGATTGTTTGTTACTTGAAAAATATAAATTTTGATTACATCAACTCTCCATGCATGTTTAATTATCATGAATCAATTGCACTTATCTCGATCTCAATATTGTCATGTATTTAAATCTTGCATGCTTAATGGAGATTATTATGTGATAAGGGTTAATTGATGCACGAGTGCTAGGTTAACTAAAAAGTAAGAGAAGTATAAAAGCTTGTTTTTTCATGGTTGATTTATTTAAGATAACAAATCCAATTAGAAAACATATCGAAATTCTATGATTCATGTTTAATTATCCTTGGGGAATATTTCTTATAAAAAACATTTTCTTTCTTTTTTTACACTCTACCAATTTTCCTCTTACTTTTTAGAATTGATTTATTTTGTTTTCTTAGCTTTCTAAGTTATTTTAGTTAGTTTAGATCATAAACAAAATCCTCCTTTTACTTACTTATCATTTAAAGTATATATAGTGCATCTTTACTTGGTTTGTTTTAATTTAAACTTAAATAGTTTGTCTTAATTAAGTAATTAAGCTTTAATTTTATACTCTAAATCATTAATTTCAAGGGTTTAAATTTGCACAACTTCAACAATCATCATATAACTTGGATTGCATCAGAAACTAAATAAAAAACTTAACTAATGACAAGATTCCCTTCAAGTTGGTGCGTATATGTGACTTGCGCTAAACTTGACAAGACTAGTCATAGATGATTTTACTTCTTTTGTCGTTGAGAAGAGATATAAGCAACATATGGTAAATCAAGTTGTGTGGCAGTAATAACTCAAGCAATAACCACACACGGTAGAAACAAAGACATAAATAATAATCTAGAGATCAACGCAAGTACTAAAACTTGAGATCGTTAAACTGCAATAAATTACAGTAGGATTTGTGCTCATCTTACAAAGGAAAATATAAACAATGGCAATCTAGACAACGACAGTCCAAAGGTCAATTGCCAAAGAAACAATGATAAACTGAATATCAATAATCCAGGGGGAAATTATCGAATCAAGGTAACATATCATCATCCTAAAAATTGCAACATAATTTGGTACCAATCTCTTCATGGTAGTACCGAAACAAGCAGAAACGAAGAAATCACCATGACATCCTTGTTTGTTCAAACTTCTGGTAGTTAATGGAACCACTAATACCAAGCTCTTCATGGCTCCTTTCTCTATGATAATATCCTTTGAAATCCAAGAAACAAGTCTGCTCAAGTTATTCTCCAGCAACATCATCATGCACATCAATGAAGAATTTGGTTGGTTGGAAACAAGCCAACACCCTATCAACTAACTGGTTCAGGATCACATCTTTCAGATTATATCTTGCACCTTCAAAGCTTACAAAAATGAAACCATCTTCTAGAGTAAAATGGATATGAGACTCTTTTTTGAACTTAAAGGTAAATTGTTGGAACATAGCTTTATCAAAATCTCTACCACCCAAGGAATGATCAAATGAATGAGCCAAGATCTTAAGTTTATCTTTCTTGAGCAATGTATACTTACATTTTTACATGTCCAACATCAATAAAAGCAATATTCAACAGGTTATTCTCAGACAAATCCATCTTGCAAATACCATAAACCAAAGTTGTAGTTATGGTCTCATACATCAAATAAAGGGGATGCATCTAGAATATCCCTTCTATATACTAGAATACCAATACAACAATCTACCACTAGTGTATAAAGATTTTTCTCGACTATGATTTTTAAATCTAACAACATTGTCCCAAGACTTGGGTAGGTATAAATTTCCTCATCTCACCAAAATACTATGCATGAATTAAAGGAAATCATCATCAGAAATGGGTGCCCAATGTTAAATATGTGAAATACAAATTTTAGGGTTCATCATTGTCAAGGTAACCCCTGTAATCCTGATAAATCACTAATTATCACTAAAACATACAAAAGAGGGAGTCTCACACTTTGACTCATCACAAGAGATTTGGAGTTATAGAGAAACCAATGTCAGAAAAAGATCACTATGAGTGAGTTCAAAATTGAGAACTAGAGAACACGGGCACCTTTAATCTTCAAGTAAGCATATGCCAACCACCCTATTTACCATGGCTAGGAGGCCTACGAATATCGTGAGGAGCTCAATAATTGAAATCATGAAAGGATCCATAATGATTCGAGGAAGAATAAGGAAACTACCTCTATTATGGCGCATGCCCACCACCAAAAAAATATATCATCTTAAACCTCTCACCAAATAGAAATTTGTAAGTATAGGCAACCAAACAAAATAGCTTTAAACCACATCACCTAAATTAAACCTCCAAAAAACTTGGAGAACAGGAGGGCAATTTATTGGTGGTTGATGAAAGTTTAGGTTTTTGATCATTAAAGATAATAGAGTGTGGAGATGCCATCGAGATTTTGGATTCTAACAATTTTTCTATTGTTGTTTGGTTCTTGAGAAAATAAAAAAAAAAATATTTGAGGGAAAAGAAAAGAGGAGAAACTTTTTTTCTTAAACTATTAACACCACTACAAAATTGAAAAATACCAACAAAATATTTCATTGGTGTTTAGGAAAAACTTTCATCAACAATTACAAAGTCAATGACATTGCTGAAAGAAATATATTGTCAACAACTTATTCATGAGAGATTTGTTTTTTGTTGATATTTCCATCAACAACTTCCTCTTTCATGTAATATTCATACCAAAAAATCAAATTTGATCGCCCAACTTCCATTAGGAAGTCCATTGACATCCTTAATTTTTGACGAGCTATTTTGTCACCAATTCCATTGAAAATGTACCTTAATTTATGGTAGACTACTTTGTCATCAATTCCATAAAAAATTCCTAAACCTTTTATAAATTTTGATGAAATGGAAGCGAGCATTGCTGATAGAATCATCGATAAAAATGCACCTTAATTTTTGATGGACTATTCCATTACCGATTCCATCAAAAATATCTAAACCTTTAGCAACATTCTAATGAAATAGGAGCGATGGAATTGTCGATGGTACACATTAATTTCTGACAGACTATTCTGTTGTAGATCCCATCGAAAATGCCTAAACCTTTTGTAACTTTTTGATGAAATGGGAGAGAACATTGCTGATAAAATCGCTAATGGAAATATGATTATGTCAATAATTTTGTCGGTGTTTCACACTTGTTTTTAGTATTGTTTATTTGTTATTATCCCAAATGCATTTTTTTTTATTAACCCTAAACTCACAACAACAAAAACAACAACAAATTTGATGTATTATAACACTACAAGATTTCATAGTTTTACCGACGACAATATTCCGTCGGTATGTGATTAAGATTTCATCGGTAATTTATTTACCGACGTCCTTACTGACGGACTACGTCCGTTGGCTTTCCTTTCGTCGGTAATACCAGAGTCTGTCGCTATATCTGTCGGAAAAATAAAAAAAAGATTTGCCGATGGTTTTATAGACGAAAATTGCGCGCCAAAAAAAAAGTTTCCTGCTTGATATATACCGATGGATTTATCCCGTCGGTGATAGTGTGACATACCGACGGATGCATACCGTTGGTAAAATTGTCGGTAAGATATCCGTCTGTACATTCGTCGATCATTGTGGCAGGTACTGTGAAATACCGACGGATTAAGTCCGTCGGTAAATTCGTCGGTGAGTGCATAATACCGACCAAATATATCCGTCTGTAAATTCGTCGGTGACTGTGGCAGCTACTGTCAAATGCCGACCGATATTCTCCGTTGGTAAAACCCTCTGTGATTATTTTTAAATATGTTTTTAAAAAATTATTTAGAATACATTATATAAAATTATATAAATTAATGGTAATAAAAACCAATTATGCAAATAAAATTTTTATTAAACATCAAAAACAAAAGAAATAAAGTTAAATAATATTCATTACAAACTTAATGTGTTTTTTTTTAAAAAGATTAAATTAACTATTAAAGTTAAATAATATTCATTACAAATTAACATAATGGTGGAGCTAGAGGAGGATGAGGAGGCTGGTTGTTATATGGCCAAAAAGGAGGAGGCGCACATGTATCACCACTCTGTGATGCCATGTTCATGACAAATTCACGAAGCTGTTCATGCTCCGCTTTTTGTTGTGCATACCATTGTGCATCCTCCGCTTTTTGTTGTGCATGCTCCGCTTTGACTTGTGCATGCTCCGCTAATAGGTGGTCGTATTTTTCGGTGAGCTGAGCCGTGTGTTGTTGGAAGACCACAAACTCCTTAGATTGGGTGCTTGATACTGATTGGGAGCTCCCAACGGTTGAAACACTACGGGCCGCCCACAAGTTCTCAGCCGTAGTGTTGGAGAGCCCGTAAACCCGATTTTTATCGGGTCCACCAGACGATCCAACCTCCATCCACAAATCTGGATCGAATTCCGGATGGGTCAAAGGATCGTCCCCATATCTCTCCCTCAACCGACTATTATAGGTCTCCTGAAAATAAAAAAAGTAATCATCATATTCAATTCAATAAAAATAATAACTTACAAAATAAAATGGTTGAACAAACATACCACGAAGTGTTGAGCACGGTTGTCAACGAACTG
>Ga0307517_10011470_pt1 | contig 12279 bp, 9 predicted proteins | sample 23_EM_MG_FD_194515 | JGI IMG/M metagenome (GOLD analysis project Ga0307517, IMG submission 194515) | Populus trichocarpa ectomycorrhiza microbial communities from riparian zone in the Pacific Northwest, United States - 23_EM | ecosystem: Host-associated > Plants > Roots > Unclassified | place...
AGTTATTTTAAAAAAAATTATTTTTGATATTAATATATTAAAACGATATGGATATAAAAAAAAGATAATTTGAAATAAAAAAATTCAAAATTTTTAAAAATATATTTTTTTAAATAATCAGGTTAAAATATGAATATTCTTGATAGGTTTTGTGCGTCGGCCTTGCACAGTGTCATGCTAATCGACTCTGTTAAAATTAGAATTTTTTGGTTCAACTGTTCGTTAATTAGAATTTTTTGGTTCAACTGTTCGTTAATTAGAATTAATTAGAGTGACAAACAATTTCTTAACACAAAGATGAAAGGCACCATCCATTTAAAATAAAGGAATTTTACTTGAACTATAACTGTCAATTAGCGAGCAAGAATATTCTTTCCCAAAATTGAAGAAAAATTAGATAAAATACTAGTTGAAAAGCCTTGCACACTGCTGACTTGGTTAGCTTGTAAGCTAATCTGTGAGTAGAATTTCATTTTGGCGCAATATGAACACACCAAAAGACCTCATGTGAAGAGATTTTCAAGAACTTGAACCGTAGTCATTTGGCAATGTTTCAAGAGACCAAAGATTAAGATACAAAAAGAACTTACCAATGGTTAAAAAATGACACAGCTATAGATAATCAAGCATTTTTTTTCCCCTTTTTGATGATACATAACCTAGTCATTTGAAAAAGGTTTATATGTCACTCTTTTCCTTTCCTTTTTTTTTTTTTTCTCATCCCGACTTCCATCGGCCTGATCTTTGACCTTAATTTAAAAGGCCTGATCTCCCCTCGCCCACCTGCCATCGGCCTACGAATTTGAAACAAAATGGAAAAATATGAAATTCTTTCAGCTAATATCTAGACCCAGTAGTATTAGATAGTATTTCATTTTACTCTAAAATTAATAGCTGTGGTGGTTTCAACCATAAGTCATTGATTCTGATATTGTATCTCTATGGTTTACCATACACAAGATATGACTAGGAGATCTATTGTTTTTGCATGGTTTACTGGAGGAGCATGACTTCGAACAATTGTGACGATTCTAGTCATGCCTTATCAGACTCACCTGCATCAGATTGTGAAACTTATCGAGCATGCAATAAATTTGTGGCTAGAATTGGACAATTGCCACACTCGTTATTGTATTAGCATTTGCCGATTTACTATGGAACAATGACTAGTAGAAAGTCACGCGTTTCTGATCTTTGTCCCTCAAAAGGGCCATTGCTATTCATTGCTTTTGGTAGGGTAACTCGGATCCCTTTTTGTATCGAATATATCAGTCTCACTGATTACTTTTTGAGTGACAGCCATTATGAGGATAAGTTAATCAATCTTGCGGAAGGAAATGGGTTTAATTAGACTTTAGACTCGGAGGCTTTTTTATGCGTTTGATGGAACTTTGGTGACAAAAAAACTAAACAAATGACGCAAAGGCAAGCTAGTTCATCAACATTTTACAATCAGATCGATGTTGAAGTAAAGCAGACACTTATAGTGAACGCATACAGATTACTATCAAAGTCAAAAGGTGAAACCAAACAGGAAAACATGCTTAGTGGACATCAAGACATGAACTTTGTATACCTTTTCATTCCTATTATTCTTATGTTGAATTTGGACAAAAAGTTTTAATTTCTGACCATAAGGGCACCAATCATGAAAAAACTACTGGTTGATTGATTAACATTGTGCAGTGCTGTCTTACTCCATTGAGTTTCTGATTGCAGTTATTCAACCATAGCATGGGCAGGTTCTTTGGCTCATGGCCAGATTGATAATGTGAGCTATGCTTACAAAAGCACCAGCGCAGCTGACTACATGTTTCGTGTCTTCAATGCACTGGGAGAAATTTCTTTTGCATTTGCTGGCCATGCAGTTGTTCTTGAAATCCAAGCTACAATTCCATCAACTCCTGAGAAGCCTTCCAAAATACCAATGTGGAAAGGTGCACTGGGTGCTTACTTTATCAATGCAATTTGCTATTTTCCTGTTGCCATTATAGGGTATTGGGCATTTGGACAAGATGTTGATGATAATGTGCTTACTGATCTCAAAAGACCCGCATGGCTCATCGCCTCCGCTAATTTAATGGTGGTAGTTCATGTCATTGGTAGCTACCAGGTATAAGAGACTATATTCATGAAATTAACAGCATGCATGTGTTCACATTCTCAAAAAAACAAACACACGCACATGTTCTGCTGGACCTAACAGAAACCTTTTCTAGGTCTATGCTATGCCTGTTTTTGACATGCTAGAGAGGATGATGATGAAAAGACTCAATTTCCCACCAGGAATTGCACTAAGACTCCTAACTCGCTCTACTTACGTTGGTGAGATTTGTTATTTTTCTGGCATTAAATTAACATATGCATCTTCCAATCATCTCAAGTTTGCTGCTGCTTGACTCTTAATTTTGTTATCCGTTGAATTTACAAACTATACATGTCCCTGATATTTGGCAGCATTTACACTATTTGTTGGAGTAACCTTCCCATTCTTTGGAGATCTTCTTGGTTTCTTTGGTGGATTTGGTTTTGCCCCCACTTCATATTTTGTAAGCCTCTCTTAGGGTAATTGCGATAATCACTAGATTACTTTCAGAATCAGACAAGATAATCTATCCATTCTGGGCTTTCTTGCAGCTCCCTTGCGTGATGTGGCTACTAATCAAGAAACCCAAGAGATTCAGCACCAAATGGTTTATAAATTGGGTAGGCAGAACAATCCAAAATGTCATGTCATGCCATGCCTTTCCTAATTAAAGCAACAAATTGACCAGTGAATTATTTATTAATTAATAGCAGTAATTCTTTTTGTCTTCAGGCTTGCATATTCGTCGGAGTGTTCATCATGATAGCATCCACGATTGGTGGGTTCCGGAATATTGTTACCGATTCCTCCACCTATAGGTTCTATACATAAATAATGGCAAAATGTATCTGAACGAGTTTGCAAGACTTATTTTTCTTACTTATCAGCTGCTTGCTAGCGATGCCTTTGTTGTGGGATAATCGCCACTATAAAGTACACCAACTTTTAATAAATATACCAGTTTTTTTAAAAAAAATTCAATCAAGTATTTTTTTTGTTCAGTTTTTTTTATTGCTCCATTTTTTTTTATGATGTGTCCTCTATTTGAGTATTTACTATATATAAAAATAGGAAAGAGCAAAATAATTTGAGTAAAGAAAGTTCCCTCCAAGAATGAAAAGGTAAAGCTACAATTTAGTAGCATGGGATAAAGGACACATCAACAAATAATGGATGAAAAATACTTGATTGCTAGTTTTGAAAAGTTAATATATTCAAATGAAATATATTAAAATTCATGAACTTAATTAAAAAAATTAAAAGTTGGCATGCTTGTTATCCAATCATACCCTTTGTTATATTAAGTGGGTGTTACGGATTACAGAGAGATTATTTTTTGTAATACATCAAAATAATTTATTTTAATTTTTAATTTTTTATATTAGTATATTAAAATCATCTAAAAAACACTAAAAAATCATCAATTTAACGAGTGTTTGGAACTACGGTTGTGCATCACTCAAAAAAATATGATTTTTTTTATCTTGCTTTAAATTATTTGTTATGAGTGTTTTTTTATCATTATGATGTTTTAATGTCAAAAATAAATTTTTAAAATTAAAAAAAATATTATTTTAATATAATTAAAAAAAAACATTTTAAAAAACTCTTTATAACTATACCAAACCCCTGCTTAATGTTTTTCCAAACTAAAAGTACAAGCAAAATCCATGCGACACGCTCTCTAAGCAAGCAACTATTTAAATAACAAAGCCCACCATAATACTACTGTACTGCTTTGTGTTGTCATATTCAGCAAACAGACTGTAATTTCCTCCTAGATTCTTAACATCATCATCGTGTTTTTTTGACAATTATGACTGGATTTTTTTTTTTTACCCGGAGAAGTAGCATCCGATTGACTTGATTTTACCCCGTCATCATTCTTCCGATTAACTAAATGAAGGAGAAGGAAGAGTTATAGCAAATCAGCCCTGCCACTGAAGGCACAGGAGAAGGATTTATGAAAAGTGAGACCAACGATTGTGCATGTCCACGGTCCACCCATTGATGAGTGGTCTCGTGTCGTTGTAGAAGTGACCTGCCTGCACTTAAGCCAGCCCATTGGATGACTCTGAAAACACTTTTGATTTAACTTGAGACCACTTCACTGATTAAGGATTAACTCTTACCTCACTCTTCATACACCAATGCTCCCCTCTCGTTCTCTCCCAACGTGGTTACTAAAAGCGATCACTACCTAGTCTAATGGAAGAAGTAGCTTTCCGATAGTGATGGATACACCGCGGCGCAAGGAGGGATGCTATTATTAATAGAAGTAGCTTAGGATAACTTAGGCAAGATTTGTTTTTGTTGAAAATAATTTCTTTTTATAAAGTGGTTTTTGTTGAAAATAGATTCTTAAAAAATAAATTATTTTATAATATTTGATAGTATCATGAAAAATAAATTAAAAAATATCATTTATTATTTAGTTATATCATAGAAAATAAGGTGAAAAATAATTTTTTAATGTTTTAATTTGTATTTTCAAATTTATTAAAAGAATAAAATCTAAATCTGAAAAAATATATTCTGTCCAAAATAAATAAATAAAAATATTTTTTCTGAAAACCAAGTCAAGGTTTTCTTTATCTAAAAAATAATTTCTATTTACTGGGTTTTCTAATAATAAAAAAAACATGAAAAAATTTAAAAAGTAATTCTTAAAAAATTACTTTATAGTAATTCTCATGGCTTCTATCTATACTAAGGTTGTTTTGGATATGTTTGTGTGTTAATTGAGATAAATTCTTTATCGAATTATTTTAAAGGTGTATATCCCACGTTGACATGGTATATTAAGAAAAAAATTAAATATTTTTTTTAATGATAATTTCAAGATTTGAACATGAAAAATTAAGGAAAGAAACCTCTTTATCATCAAACTAATTCCCTAAGATTTCCATTACATCAATGAGTATAAATATAATCTCATTTGATTAAATTGAAAAACAAAGCTTTCATATTAAATTTAATGAATATTTTCTCAAACTTATTCATTGAAAAACCCTATACATTATTGAATAACAGAATTAATCTAGAAAATTCAAAGAATTTTTTTATAATATTGGAATTAAAAAAAAAATCTTTGGTGCGTTTGTGACATTGAAAATCACGCTAACTCGATACTGCATCTGCTTTAGGAAAGAGAAAAAAATGATAGACGTAAGAAAAATAAGATGAGAACACTCAGAGGAAAAAAAAAACAAACATGTTAGTACTTTTCAAAAACCGATCTGGCTTTTGTTTAGAAATTTTTTTGGGGATCCTGAGGAAACAAATCACCAAGTTACTGAATAATAATTAAATGACACGGAATGATTGAACCGATGCTCAATCGGATCACGTTTTCATGGATATTATGCTTCTAAAGATGATAATTGAAGGGAGTGCAAAATTTCAGGACTCTCTTTTCGAAAGAGAGGGGGGAGAGACGACTTGAAGACAACCTTTTGACCCACAAAAGCTACAATGTAGGCCCAAAAAGTTTTCCTTCGGGTCATTCAATGATGTGGTCCAGCGAACCAAAATCACAGAGCCCATTAGTGGTCAAAAGAGTAAAGCAGTGGACATCAAAAAGCATCATCGTATAGATGAGTCACAGACACCAATTAATCATGCTAATCGCAATGAAACCCTAATTACTATAATTAAATCCTCAAATTCTTGCGCACAGACTGGGCTTAAAAGACATGTCTCTTTCACCGGACCCACAGATATTAACAAAAAATGCAAAGCTAATGGAACCACGAAACAAAACACCCTGTCAAAGACAACACAAAAAACATAGAATACTCCTCTCTTTAAAATTTATCCTTCGAAACCCCATCTCACTCAAAGCTTCTCTCTCCCTGCTTGTCTTTAATTTCCTCAGCAAGCCAAACGTGAACCCCTTCCTTTTTATATGCATCACACAAGCAAGCACAAGCATTCCTTTACTCCTCTCGCTTTGCTGTCTTGTCCTGCCGCTCTCTGTCATTACTGTCCCAAATGGGGCTTCTCTTTTACGTTTTCTTCTCTTTGTTTTTCGCTTCACCACCTGTTTCCTGCTCTCGAATTCTAACACCACATCCTTCCGAAACGACAGTCCTTGATGTCGCCGCCTCCATTCAAAGAACGAAAAACATTTTCTCTTCTGGCCCTAAAATGTCACCGTTTAACCAGCAAGAGAAAGAAACTACCTCGTCAGAACTTACAGTAGAGCTGCTTTCTAGAACTTCCATTCAAAAAACCACGCACACTGGCTACAAGTCGCTAACCTTATCTCGCCTCCAGCGTGACTCTGCCCGAGTCAAATCTCTCGTGACTCGTTTAGATCTAGCCATCAATTCCATTTCCTCGTCAGATCTTAAACCACTTGAGACTGATTCAGAATTCAAACCTGAGGATCTACAGAGCCCGATTATATCTGGCACGAGTCAAGGAAGTGGTGAGTACTTCTCCCGAGTTGGAATCGGAAAACCACCAAGTCAAGCTTATTTAATACTCGACACTGGTAGTGACGTTAACTGGGTACAATGCGCACCCTGCGCTGATTGTTATCAGCAAGCGGACCCCATCTTTGAGCCGGCTTCATCGGCTTCCTTCTCAACTCTATCTTGCAACACCAGGCAATGCAGGTCCCTCGACGTATCAGAATGCCGGAATGACACGTGTCTCTACGAGGTTTCGTATGGGGACGGGTCTTACACCGTTGGTGATTTTGTTACTGAGACTATTACTCTTGGCTCAGCCCCAGTTGATAACGTGGCTATCGGCTGTGGACATAATAATGAAGGATTGTTCGTAGGAGCCGCTGGCTTGCTAGGGCTCGGCGGCGGCTCGTTGTCCTTCCCTTCTCAGATCAATGCGACGTCATTTTCTTATTGCCTCGTGGATCGTGATTCTGAGTCTGCTTCAACTCTCGAGTTCAACTCAACTCTCCCTCCTAACGCTGTCTCTGCTCCGTTGCTCCGGAACCACCATCTTGATACCTTTTATTACGTTGGATTAACGGGACTGAGTGTAGGTGGGGAGTTGGTTTCGATTCCTGAATCGGCGTTTCAAATTGATGAGTCGGGAAATGGAGGGGTAATTGTTGACTCGGGAACGGCCATTACTCGGTTGCAAACGGACGTTTACAACTCTCTGCGTGATGCCTTTGTAAAGAGAACGAGGGACTTGCCGTCGACTAATGGGATAGCGTTGTTTGACACGTGTTATGATTTGTCTTCTAAAGGGAACGTGGAGGTGCCGACGGTGTCTTTTCATTTTCCTGATGGAAAGGAGTTACCGTTACCGGCGAAAAACTACTTGGTTCCGCTAGACTCGGAAGGAACGTTTTGTTTTGCTTTTGCACCAACGGCTTCGTCTTTGTCAATTATTGGGAACGTGCAGCAGCAGGGGACACGTGTCGTTTATGATCTGGTTAACCATCTAGTTGGGTTCGTGCCTAATAAATGCTAGTTTTTTTAACAGCTAGAGAAGTTTGAAACTTGAAGGAAGAAGGTCATGGACAATGTCAGTGTTGACTAATGTTTATGGTTGAGGTTTTTTTCTTACTGTTTCAGTTAACCCGTGGTAAGTGTTCAAGAGGGGGTTTTACCGCTTTGGAGAGATGGGAAAGCTTCATAAGGTACAAAAAAAGTGATATAGAGTGAGAGGATGTTAATTAATGACCAATGGGTGACCGTTGCCCTCTTGTCATTTTGTGTTATTTGAAAGAATCATGCAATGAGGAGATATATAGTATTAATTTAGTGTTTTTTTCGTGATATTTTTTAGTCATTTTTTATGGTTTTTATATACTAATATTAATATAAATAAATATTTTAATATATTTTTAATTGCAAAATACTTTAAAAAACATCATACACTGTCACCAACCACACTAAAAAAACGTTGGCTGTAAGTTTCTTTCATTTTCATGGCTTGATAAAATATGCTGTTGCACTTGTAGTTTCCTTTTTCCTTTTTTTTTTTAAGGGTGATCTGATCCATGGTGCATTTGAATTTTTATTTATTTATTTGTTTTGGTGCAGGGGATGTTTTCGTTCTGTTTCAGCTTTTAGGGATTGTTCACGTAGTATAGTACTACTTTATTGATTGACGAGTATTATATGGGTGGGGGAACAGCTCACGTGCTTTTTCATGGCATTTGTGCCTTAGGTGACAGGGAAACTTGAGTCTTTGGCCTGGGCCTGGGCCTGGGCTTTTTTTATTGATATTTTTTAGTTATTTTTATAGTTTTTATGTACTAATATTAATATATTTTAATATTTTAATATATTTTTAACTAAAAAATACTTTAAAAAACATTATACACTGTCACCAACCACACTAGAAAAACGATGGCTATAAGTTTCTTTCATTTTCATGGCTTGATAAAATATGCTGTTACACTTGTATTTTCTTTTTTCATTTTTCTTTAAAGGGGGTGATCTGATCCAGGGTGCATTTGAATTTTTATTTATTTATTTGTTTTGGTGCAAGAGATTTTTTATATGTACCGTTTATTTTTGTTTTTTAAAAATATTTTAAAAAAAAATTAATTTTTTTTTATTTTAAGTTAATTTTTTTTAGTATTTTTAGATATTTTAATATCTTGATGTTAAAAATAATTTTTAAAAAATAAAAAAATATTATTTTCATATATTTTTAAATAAAAAATATTTTAAAAAATAATTATATTTTTTACAGTGCTACTTTATTGATTGACGAGTATTATTTGGGTGGGACCGTGGGGGAACAGCTCACATGCTTTTTCATGGCATTTGTGCCTTATTTGACAGGGAAACTTGAGTCTTTGACCTGGGGCCTGGGATTTTTGTTTGTGTGCGCGTAATTAGATGCGTATCAGCTCGCGAGCCATGACACCTTTCCACGCGAAAAAGGGCGTTTAGCAGTTGACATGGTGTTTTCACGTCAAAATTAAGAGTGTATTTATTAAGGTAGGTAATGTAGTTTCAAAAAAATTATTTTATAAAAATTATTTTTAATTAAGATTGGTTTAGAAAAATATATGTTTGGTTGAAATGGTTGAAATTGAGGTTGAATAAAAAATAGTTTAATATATCTGATTAAAAATGTTTTTCAAATTGAAGTTATAAAATAACTAAATATATATATATTGATAGATTTTAATTGAAATATTGTACATTTAATTACTGCTATTACAACATGAAATAAACAATATTTTATATAAAATATTTTTTATTGTTTCATTAAACTATTTACAATTCCATCACTTACGAAATCCATCCGACAAGTACTATAGTTTTCATGGCTTCCTGAGCGTGCAACAACATTAGGTAAAATATCATCAGAAACAAAATTGAGATTGCGATCTTCTTCTAATATAATTATGTAGTGTCATTGAATAATAATAAACACTAGTTTCTCAAATAAAACACAATATTTGAGATTTTTTTATTTTACTGGGTCAGACTCAGACATCGAACATTTAGGTTTAGGTCGGACCCGGTCCGACCATGAACAGTGGAGAGCTTGCAGGAGACGAAGGTGAAGGAGAAGGGGAAGGGGAAGAGAAAGAGGAGTGGCTGGCGGTGGAAACGGCGGAGGCCGGTGGTGAGCTGAGGGAGCTGCCATGAATTGTGCTCTATTTTTGGTCTTCTTCTTCGAACAATGGTGAATGCAGCATACGAAGCAGAAAGAAAAGGGGAAGCGGAAGCGTAATGGTTGGCAGTAGAAACGGCGGAGGCCGGTGGTGAGACGAGGGAGCTGTCGTGAACTGTGCTCTGTTTCTGGTCTTCTTCTTCGGACAATGGTGAATGCAAAATACGAAGCAGAAGGAGAAGGAGAGGAGAAGTGGTTGACGGTAAGCTGCTCTCCACCGTGCTTTGTTTATGTTCCAGCTGCCTTCTTCTTCTTTTTCTTCTTCGACGCCTCTGTAAAATACTGTGTTTATAAACATAGTTGCAATAAACAAGAGAAACGTAGCATTGCGAAAAGCATGCAGTTTTTGCTTCAACAAAATTGAGTTTTGAATGTAGATAATAGTGGGGCTCATGCATGAAAATTACCGCTCATTTTATAACCAAACGACATGTTGGAACTATTAACTAAAAAAAAAAAAAACTACCGTAAACACTAAGCCAAACGGTAAGGGTTGATTGCAGGTAAAGTTTTAATTCAAGTCCCATGGCAACCGTGATATTAAGTGTTAAGCGTTCCCTGGTTTACTGAGCAGATTTCGTTGGTTTACATCGTGGATGTCTTCGGAGGATCTCATCAGTGTCCTACTGTCCTTTGATAGAACTAGGCCTGTTCAACTAGTATTGCCGAAAGGCAAAATGAAAAGAGAGAGAATAATAGGGGCGGCTTTTTAAAAACACTGTTTTACTTATAAGTTTATTAAAATAATATTTTTTATTATTTTTAAAAAGTTATTTTTAATATTAGTATATTAAAATGATTGAAAATATAAAAAATTGTTTTTTAAAAATAAATTAAATTTTCACGCGCTTATATTCTATGGCATACATTTTGAAGAATTCAAAGGATACGACTTGACATCAAACAAAATGAGCAACGCATGCAGCGGACTCGAATCGACTGCTTGTCGCCGTGCTAATGCAACCATTTATTGGGCCAGGCTTGTTGAAATTTACCCTAAACATGGATGATATTAAATTTGTCTAGCAGGATTAGCCCGAAGTTTGTGGGGCCTGAAATGCCTTCTTTAGAACTTTGAACCGTGTATAAATATATTTTGGAAAATTACTTAAAACATAATCTATTTTACAATTACTTTTTGAAAAATCACACTTTAAATCTTAAACTTTATAAGCATCCTAACACATACTCAGAAAAAAAAATCAATAAAAAATATTTGATTATTTATAAAATTGCTATTATTTTTCATTTAATAACTAAAAAATCATTATATTAAATATTATAAATTTCCCATTAAATAAAAAAACATTGGCCACAAAACCTTAGCTATCATTCCACCCATCGTCTTCCCCTAAACACCAAACATAGCTGCAACCTTCCCTTCATTTTTACCCCTTGCCAGCCGCCTTCCAACCATGCATGACTTGGAAAAACAAAAATAAATCAAGCAAGTCATCAGAATATTTGTCATATTAACAATGGACGAGACACAAACAACCTGTAATTTATCATGTCAAATAGATAGAATTGAGACACGTACAATTGACAACTCAGTCATCTAAAATCAATTAATCACGGGATTTATTCTTTCTAAACGGTGGTTGATGAACGTGTTGAGATCGTAAAGCAAAATAGGGAGTATTGAGATTTGTAAATTATAGTTTTGGATACTACTTAAAAAAATATTTAATTTATTATCGTAAAGGTATACTAAATAAAACATGTTCAATAAAAACATAGAATATTTAAAATTATAAGTACGTAGAAGAACAACTAAAGAAAAACATACTTTCAACTAAAAAATTAATAATAATAGAATTTTAGCATGCATACTAAATATATATTTAAACTGGCAATTAATAAAAAATAAAAAATCATAGCATGCATGCATGTTGATAATAAAATTAATTACGTTTAAGTTAAAATAAGAAGAATAATTACTTGTTGAAATATTTTAAAGTAATAAATCTTTTGTTATTCTCAATGATGAATTTTTTATTCTTAAACTTTATTGCTCATTACTTGTATAATTAGGATATTTGTAATATATCTTTCAAAATTCCAACACCACCACTTTAATTTATATGCACTTCTAAACAAGATTTTTGAATCAAATATTATGTAATTCAAATATCTCTCAACAAAATAAATCTAAGTTTTAGATTTGAAAGAAAAACCAAAGCATAAAAAAAGAAACACTAAAAATAAAGTGAGGAGAAGCATGTAACAATATAAAAAATTTAAGTTAAAAACTCTTCTTTCATCTCTTCTTTGTATAGTGGGCTTTGAAAGTTAAAAAAATAAAAAATAATTATCATTATTATCTATCTTTGATTAGTTATTATAAATCAACAATTACATTTAAAAAAACAAGAGTTATTTGAGTAGTAAAACCAAATAATTTTTGAGATTAATTTTTTATTGATGTATAATTTATTTAATTAAAATAAGTTTCCAACAAGATTTGGTATTGATTGTGAGGTTCTCTGTAGATCATAATTATTTTAAGACTAGGCTTCAATAAATGGGGGTTATAATTTTGCGATTGACCCGTAAAGGAGTGAGTTGCAAGTTAA
>Ga0307517_10011471_pt1 | contig 12279 bp, 10 predicted proteins | sample 23_EM_MG_FD_194515 | JGI IMG/M metagenome (GOLD analysis project Ga0307517, IMG submission 194515) | Populus trichocarpa ectomycorrhiza microbial communities from riparian zone in the Pacific Northwest, United States - 23_EM | ecosystem: Host-associated > Plants > Roots > Unclassified | place...
ATCGGTTCTAATTTCCGTTGGCGGATGTGTGCTTGCGACCAAGGTTTGTTTTCTTGATAAGTTTCGGTTTTAATTGATTTTGTTTGCTAGTTTAATTGCTGCCATAGTTTAGATAATCACAAACCAAATCCCCCCCAATTACATAACGTACAACCTAAAAATCTGACTTGAAACTTCCTCGTGGGATCGACCCCTTACTTGCTCTATACTATCTTGTGTGTTGTGTTTGAAGCTAGGGTAATTAATTTGTGCGACCGCGACATCGCAACAATCCACCTGCACTTGACTCTGATTACTAGAATGGGTTACAAGCATAAATCGTCAAGGAAACTTAAAAGAAACCAACCACACAAGAGATCGAAAACAATGCAAATTTTACGAAAATCCTACGCTAGAATACTAAAACTACCTGAAAACCTTAGAAAACAACGGAATTTGGCCTCGATATTATAGCGCTAGTTGTTAACCACTAGTCATGTTCAGAACATCATTTCCTTTCAGGAAACAAAAGGCCGATACCAAATTCCACCAAAAAATCTATTTTGAACAGTACCGTTGCCGTAAATGAACAGTACCGCAGCAACAAAAAATTATGTTTCTCTTTTTTTTTCAGAAAAATAAATAACAATCACAGCAAATAAAAATAATAGCACAAGAATCAACTAAAATTACTTCCCCAGCAACAACAGCAAAATTTGTTGTGATGTCGCGGTCGCATAAATTAAATACCCTAGTTTAAAACCCATGAGGAAGGTTCAAGTCAGATTTTTATGCTAGATGATATGCAATTTGGGGGGTTTGGACGTTATCTAGGCTAAAGCAAAAGAAAACTGAAAACTATCAAGCGAAATTTAAAAAAATCATAAAATTATCAAGAGAACAAACCTTGGTCGCAAGCACACGTCCACCTACGAAAATCAGAACTGATCATGGAAACGAAACATCATTTTATATTCTGAATATTTATCTCTTCTTAACATTAGTTAGTTAATGGATCCTCCGTATAACTAATCCTAACCATCAAACAACCACAATGTCCGCACTAATAATTTAATTCAATGGCAGCCTTAAGAACTAGAAAAGTTAATTAATCAAGAAACATAACTGTTCACAGTCTATGTTTGATTTGATTGAATGTTCTCCTTAAGATTAATAACGTAGATCTGCCACAGTTATTAAACTCAGTTGCTTCACAAGTTCATATACCACAACTCCGGTTTTGATATCAAACTTAGCAATAGATTTTTTACAATAATAACTTAGAGTCCGCTCTAGCAATTAAAATAAACAATCATAGGAAAAGTAAGCATAGGGGAACAAACATATTCATCATATAAACTGAAAAGAAATGGTAAAATAAATCTCACAGTTCTTGAAATCCGAAGGTTTTCGTGTCCTTGCAACAAAGAAAAAGAGTTTAGCCTTGCATGCTTGTTGAACAACTAATCAAAAAGAAGGAGGAATGCATGATTTCGGGTTTCTTAGAGGAAGGGGCGTTTTTCTCTTCTTGGCTGACTACCCCCATTCTCTTCTCTCATTCTTTTTATATCCTAGGAAACCCTAGTCTCTATTTTACAAAATAGTCATCCTTTAAGTAGATAGTTTACATTTAAGTACTTCAATAACTATTTTTCTAAAAAAGGAGAAATAGCCTTGCATGAAATCTTCAAGCTTTGACTTAGAGGAGCTAAATTGCTGAAATAAAAACTTGGATATTGGTTTAGATGCTTTGTAATGTAATTTGGACTCATTTCTTCACAAAACCTGTTTGCTGGTAGAATTCAGTTGTCATCTTTGAAAAATCATATCTCCCTCATATGACATCTTTTTTGGTTGACATTTTAAGCGTTGATAGGTATTTGTGTTAGGAATCCAAAAACATTGAGTTTGCATCAATTGGACTTTTGTAGCTGCATATATTCAAGTCGGAATGGCCAAACATCAACATTGGCAAATTGCAAGATTTAACTTAGAAGGCTACGATTTCCATGCTCTTTCTTATTTTAGTTTCTTGCCTTAAATGTCTAGAAAGGTATGGATATTATCTTTTTAATGCCACTGGAATCATTTCATTTTGACCTCTAGAGCTCACGCTCTGCACAAAACATCAACTAAAGGTAAAATCTGTCAATTACCTCCAATTTACTCCTTTTGGCATCTTTCATCCAAAAGTGCTTTCAAAACCAACATTTGCCTTGTCTGAATGCCAAGAATTCTTGTTCCTTCACTTTTTTAATCCAACTACCGGCTATTTCAGCATCTTGTTTTCCCCCAAATACGATTCACAACCCATTTCTCTCATGCTTTTAACCAATCGTATGAGTAATACCATGTTGTCCCCACTCTTTCTTGCTTCCCCATCTCTACTTGGGGTATTTCCTCCGTTCAGTTTGGTACCCATTCTTCTTCAACTCTTGTGGTTTTTCCCCGCAAGAACCCAGATGCTTTTGCTGGTGTATGGGAAGCAGTATCATCTAATGGATCCTCATCTTGCCAATCTTGGGCATTTCGGCCTTTACTCCTTTCTATGCAAAGTTTTTGGCTGCCGATTTCTGAATCGGAAGTGACGTATTTTTTGGCTGCCGATTTTTTAATCGGCAGCGACACAGTTTTTGGAAATCAATTTCTGAATCGGCACCGACATAGTTTGGCTGCCGATTTCTGAATCGACAACGACGCAGTTTTTGCCTGTCAATTTCTGAACGACATCCACAGTTTTTGCTGTCGATTTCTGAATCGATAGCGATGCAGTTTTCACTGCCGATTTCTGACTCCGCTTTTTCTGCCGATTTCTAATTCGACAACAATTGAGTCTAATTAAAAGTTTAGGAAGCAAACCAGACTGTTTTAAGGAGCTAAGAGGGAGGGGTAAAACCGGTTTTGGACATATCAAAATAGGGATAAGAACATATCTAAACCAACCCCAAACTAGGGGTGATCATTTTCGGTTAGGTTCGGTTTTTATAAAAAAAAAGTAACAAAACCAAATTTTTTTTAAAAAAAACCGAAACCGATTTAAACCGACCGGTTTTGGTTCAGTGTTTTTAGGAAAAAAACCGGTTTGGCTCGGTGTTTTCTAGTTTGGCTCGGGTTTTTTTCTGGTTTTTTTTGTTTGAGTTCGGTTCGGTTAGGTTTTTTCAAAATTTTAATCGGTTTAATCGTTTTTTTTTCACGGTTCTATTTTTTCGATTATTTTTTTGTTTCGGTTTTCTCGGTTTAATCGGTTTTTTGGTTTTTTTGCTCACCCCTACCCCAAACACCCCACCTCATTTAAATGGGGAGTATAAATGCAAGGAGGGGGGGGGAGAGAGAGAGAGAGAGAGAAGGTGAACGTGTGAGGGAGAGTTGAGATCTTGAGAGAAGATTGGATAGCTGCCTAGAGGGAAGGCAAAAGGGGCTAGAAAACTTGAGAGGAAGAAGAAGGAGGAGAACCAGCAGAAGAAGAGAAAGAATATTGTCAAACCTTCCCCAAACTTACTTAGATTCGAAAGGTATGAGTCATGAAACTCCCTTCCTCTTGTTCTTAAGACCCAGAACCGAAAATGAAGAAGAAGACCATAAGAAAATTGACCTAAGACCTAAGCTAGCTGTGAAGGAAACTGAAATTAACTATGAGGACAAGGAAACATAAATGAAATGAGGCCAATTTCTAAAACATCTAATAAAGGAAAATGCATAAAATGGAAATAACAAATCATGGTAGAGGGTCGGCCTTAGCTATGGGGTTGGACAGCATGCATGTGTGTGTTCTGCTGAGATTTGATGAAAGATTATATGCTAGAATTGATGGTTTCAATGTGTGTGTTCTGCTGAGATTTGATGAAAGATTATGTGCTGGAATTGATTATTGCATGTGTGTATTCTGCTAAATTTAGTGACAGTTTATGTGTTGGGATTGATTATTGAATGCGTATGTGTGTGTTCATCCTGAAATCATGTGACCTTGCTGGAACTTAATGACAAATTATGTGTTTTGCAGCAAATTTATGATTCGCAATCCAAATGGTATTGTCGACACCGAATTTGTGATTCGCTGCCAAAACTGAGTTGTCTGCAGCAAATTATCATTCGCGGCCGAATTGTGTGTTTTGTAGCGAATTTATGATTCGCTGCCGAAGTGGTATTGTCTGCAGCGAATTTGTGATTCGCTGCCGAAACTGAGCTGTCTGCATTGAATTATCATTCACTGCAAAATTGTGTGTTCTGCAGCCAATTTGTGATTTGTTGCCGAAGTGGTATTGTCTGCAACGAATCTATGATTCGCTGCCGAAACTGAGTTCTCTCCAATGAATTAGCATTCACTGCCGAATTGTGTGTTCTGCAACGAATTTGTGATTTGCTGCCAAAGTTGTATTGTTTGCAGTGAATTTGTGATTCGCTGCTGAAATTGAGTTGTCTGCTGCCAATTTATGATTCGCTGCCGAAACTGAGTTCTCTATAGCGAATTAGCATTCGCTGCCTGTGTGTTCTACATAGAATTTGTGATTTGTTGCCGAAGTTGTGTTGTCTGCAGCGAAATTGTGATTTGCTGCCGAAACTGAGTTCTCTGCAGTGAATTAGCATTCGCTGCTGAATTGTGTTTCACAGCGAATTTGTGATTCGCTGCCGAAGTTGTGTTGTCTGCAGCGAAATTGTGATTCGCTGCCAAAATTGAATTGTCTGCAGCGAACTAGCACTCGCTGCCGAAGTTGTGTTGTCTGTAGCGAACTAGCACTCGCTGCCAAATTGTGTGTTTTACAGCGAATTTGTGATTTATTGCTGAAGTTGTATTGTTTGCAGCGAAATTGTGATTCGCTGCCGAAATGTGTGTGCTGCAGCGAATTTGTGATTCACTACCAAAGTTGTATTGTCTGCAGCGAAATTATGATTCGCTGCTGAAATGTGTGTGCTGCAGCGAATTTGTGATTCACTACCGAAGTTGTATTGTCTGCAGCGAAATTGTGATTCGCTGCCGAAATGTGTGTGCTACAGCGAATGTGTGATTCATTGCCGATGTTGAGTTGTCGGCAACGAATCTGTGATTCGCTGCCGAATTGTGTGTGCTGCAACGAATTTGTGATTCGTTGTCGAAGTTGAGTTGTCTACAGTGAATTTTTGATTTGTTGTCGACACTGAGTTCTATAAAGCGAATTAGCATTCGCTGCCGAATTGTGTGTTCTGTAGCGAATTTGTGATTCGCTGCCGAAACTGAGTTGTCTGCAGCGATTAGCATTCAATACCGAATTGTGTGCTGCAGCGAATTTGTGATTCGTTGTCGACATTGAGTTGTCTGTAGTGAATTAGCATTCGCTGCCGAATTGGATGTTCTACAATGAATTTGTGATTCGCTGCCAAAACTGAGTTGTCTGCAGCGAATCAGTGTTCGCTGCCAAAAGTGTGTGTTCTGCAGTGAATTTGTGATTCGCTGCTGAAATTGAGTTTTCTACAGCGAATTAGCCTTCTCTGTTGAGAGTGTGTTGACTGCAGCGATTAGCATTCACTGCGGAAGTTGAGTTGTTCTGCAGTGAATCAGCGTTCGCTGCCGAAAGTGTATTGACTGCAGTGAAATTGCGATTCGCTGCTGAAATTGAGTTGCATGCAGCGAATTAGCATTTGCTGCTGAAAGTGTGTTGGCTGCAACGAAGTAAGAATTCACTGTCGAAATTAAAGTGCCTGTAGCGAACCAGTTTTCGTTGCTGAATTGTGCGGCCTGCAACGAACCAGTTTTCGCTGCCGAATTGTGCGGCCTGCAACGAACCAGTTTTCGCTGCCGATTTTCTATAATAGAATCCCCGGTCAAAAATGACTTAAATGCTTGTAACAATTTCATTGTATGATGTTGTAAAATGTGGAACACTTGAATGTGGACATTTGGATTCTTGAAATAAGTATGTTGATGAATGTGATTTGAGGATGCAAATATACTGATTTGGCATTAATGTCTTCGGTGGTGTAGCCGGGATCGGACCATCGTCAGGACGAGGACAAACCGCAGGTGGAACAAGTAGGTGGTTTCCACCTTTTTCTCGTATGATGTTTGTGTTTCGAAATGATTTACTTATGGTGATATTTTATAAATCCTTGTTGAATGAAGAAACGATGATGAAGTGTTTGATTGAATTCTTGATGATTGTCGAAATGACTATGAAATGTCGAACAAGTTTTTATTGAATGTTGAAACAATGATGAAAATGTTAATGCTCGGAAATGACCTGTTTGAGGTGGATATATTATTGTGTTGTGATGAATATTAAACCGATTATGAGATGTTGATTGGGCTATTATGAATTTGGGTTGCTGATGAATGGTAGTATGAGTATTACGAAGGATCTACTGTTATATTTTATTGAATGTAATTGTGATGAATGGTTGTATAAGTATTATGAAGGATCTATTGTTGTATTGTATTGAACATTAATTGTCATGAATGCTTGGATGAGTAATACGAAGGGTGTGCTATTGTGATACTGAATGCTAAATTGTTATGGAATGTTTGTTTGTGTATTACAAAGGATCTATTATTGTGTTTATTGAATGTTAAACTATTATGGAACGCTTGTACGAGTATCACGAAGGGTCTGCTATTATGTTGCAGTGAATGTCAAGTTGTTATGAATCGTTTGAATGAGCAATTCAAGGGTTCTTATCATGTTATAGTGATTTCATAAACCGTCTCTGGAACGTTTGATTAGTTGATGATTAGCTTCGGCTAATGGCATCCAAAAGGATGACCGAGACAAATGATTGATTAGCTTCGGCTAATGACATCCGAATGGATGACCGGGACAAATGATTAATTAGCTTCGGCTAATGGCATTCGGATGGATGTTCGGGATGGATAATTTATTAGCTTCGACTAATGGCATCTAAATGGATGATCGGGACAAATGAATGATTAGCTTTGGCTAATGGCATCCGAAGGGATGACCGGGACAAATCATTGATTAGCTTCGACTAATAGCATCCAAATGCATGACCGGGACAAATAAATGACTAGCTACGGCTAATAGCATCCTAAGTGGATGACCGGGATGAACAAATATTAGCTACGACTAATGGCATTTAAAGTGGATGCCCAAGATGAATAAATGATTAGCTTCGGCTAATGACATCCGAATGGATGATCGAGACAAATGAATGATTAACTTTGGCTAATGGCATCTGAAGGGATGATCGGGACAAATCATTGATTAGCTTCGGCTAATGGCATCCGAATGGATGACCGGGATAAATAAATGACTACCTACGACTAATAGCATCCTAAATGGATGACCGAGATGAACAAATGATTAGCTACGACTAATGGCATCCAAAGTGGATGTCCGAAATGAATAAATGATTAGCTTCGACTAATGGCATTCGAATGGATGACCGGGATAAATGAATGATTAGCTTCGGCTAATGGCATCTGAAGGGATGACCGGGACAAATCATTGATTAGCTATGGCTAATGGCATCCAAAATGGATGTCTGGGATGAATAAATGATTAGCTTCAGCTACTGGCACCCTAAGTGGATGATCAGGATGAGCTAATGGCACCCTAAGTGGATGACAAGGATGAATAAATGATTAGCTTCGGCTAAATAAATGACTAGCTTCTGCTAATAGCATCCTAAGTAGATGACCAAGATGAATAAACGATTGACTTCGGCTAATGGCATCCTAAGAGGATAGCCAGATTGGAGAGTTATGAATTAGTCTTCAAGAATTGATGCGTTCATGTATACTAGGTTTTGTATATACTAAGTATATGAAAGAACTATGATTGTTATGCTTTAAACAGAGAATAATGTTAGTTCAGCTAACAATATTCGAGATGAATGATCGAGTTTGAGTATTGTAATTAGCCTCGATAATTGATGAATTATTAATAGTGGTATTTACATAAGTAAGGAGAAATGATAGAATTACGCTCTTTTGGTCCATGAATGAAATGTAACGCTAATATTGCTTTATTAAGTTTCTTTAAATTGCCTATAATGCTTGAAATTATCTTGTGTTGTAACAAGGACATCACACCAACATGGTGCATAGGAAAATCCATTTCGCAGCTCACACATTGTGAAAGAACTATATATTCGCATGTTATGGGTGATATGAGTTATGTATGAACGGACGTGTTAATCACTCAATTAGTCATCCGACCACTTTTGTAGAGTCTAGTAATGAAAAATTGAAATGGAACATAAATGTGAATGTGCGAACAAGTTGATATGATGTGTAAATTGTTGTTCAGCACTCTTGTATGAACTCATGGTGTTAGCGAGACTAGAATAGGAATGTGCATTTGTGAGTATGTCAATATAATGTAATGTAAACCTATGAGTATGAAAATATAATGATATGAGCACGTGTATTGAGAATCTGTTTTATGGGAATATTGATTTACATTATCCTATGTGGATTGTGCCTTGTTAATGAATGAAATGCTATTATAAATCTGCAGAATGATATGGTGAAAAACATCCAGAACCGGACCCAAAAAAATAAATTCCATCGATTTTGGCCTTGAAAAAGTCGGGTCGTTACAACGTAGCATAACAAAATCAACATTTCCATAAAACAGATTCACAATACTAAGGACAACCTTGGTCCAGTGCCCAAACACCCCCGCACACTTATAGGGGTTGAAATTGTGTTGTCTACAACGAATCAATGTTCGCTGCCGAAATTGTGTTGTCTGCAGTGAATCAGTGTTCGCTGTCGAATTTTTGTTGTCTACCGCGAATCAGTTTTCGCTGACGATTCTAGGTCATCAGCGAATCAGTTTTCTCTAACTAAATTCTGCATCAGATTTACGTATTTGAAATGGCCCGGTGATTAAAATGATTTCTTTGTGTGATTGTAATATGTGGAACAATGAAACATGAACTTGTGTATGCTTGAGACATGCGTAGTGATGAGTTGTGTGATTACTGAATACAAATTTACTGATTTGTGGCCATTGATGTTTTAGGTGGCACGTTTGGGATCAGACCTTTATCAGGACAAGGACACCCCGCAGGTGGAACAGGTAGGTGGTTTCCACCTTTTTCTTGTATAACGTTAATGTTCTAAAATAACTTGTTTGAGGATATTATATTATTGCGATGTGATGAACGTTAAACCAACTATGAAATGTTGATTGAGTTGTTGACGTATATTAAATTGATTACGAAATGTTGATTGAGTTGTTGACGTATATTAAACTGATTACGAAATGTTGATTGAGTTGTTGATTAAATTGAGTGGTTGACGTATATTAAACTGATTATGAAATGTTGATTGAGTTGGTGATGAAATTGAGTTGTTAACGTATATTAAACCAATTATGAAATGTCGATTGAGTTGTTAATGTATATTAAACCGATTATGAAATGTCAATTGAGTTGTTGATGAATATTAAAGCGATTACAAAATGTTGATTAAGTTGTTGATTAGCTTCGGCTAATGGCATCCGAAATGGATGACCGAGTTGTGTTTGATGCTTAGCTTCGGCTAATGGCATCCAAGATGGATGACCGGGTTGTGTTGATGATTAGCTTTCGCTGATGGCATCCGAGATGGCTGATCGGGTTGTGTTGATGATTAGCTTCGGCTCATAGGATCCCAGACGGATGACCAAGTTGTGTTAATGATTAGCTTTGGCTAATGGCATCCAAGATGGATGATCGGGTTGTGATTGTTGATTAGCTTCAGCTAATGGCATCCGAGAAGAATGACCGGGTTGTGATTGTTGATTAGCTTACGGCATCCAAGACGGATGATCGAGTTGTGATTGTTGTTTAGGAACAATGGCATCCGAGATGGATGACCGGGTTGTGCTTGATGATTAACTTCGGCTAATGGCAATCGAGATGGATGACAGGGTTGTGGTTGATGATTAGTTTTGGTAAATGGCATCCTAGATAGATGGTCGAGTTGATTATGATGATTGACTTCGGCTAATGGTATCCATAAGAGATGACGAGTTTGACTTGTGTAATTAGTTTTGGTTAATGGCATCCGAGACAGATGATCAAGTTTAGATATTGCGATTAGTTACAGTTAAAAGCATCCAAGATGAATGATCGGGTTAAGGTGAAGTAATTAACCTCGACCGAAGATTAAACTTCGGCCCTACCACTCCTATGGAGAGGTTGGGGCATATGAATCCTCATAATACATCTAACGAAATAATGAGGATTGCATAGTGTATTTGAGAAGTGAATGAAAGAATGTACTCACCTTCAGTTGATAACGGAAAATAACGATAACATCCTTCTAGTTATTATTATTATGTTTAGATTATTTATAATTCTTGTATCTATGTTGTTTTTGTAATAGAGACATCATACAATCAAGGTGCATAGAAAAATCATTCCACGGGTTCTCATATTTTGAAAGGCGCTATGTAATAGTATGTCTTAAGTGTTGTGTTGAATATTTGTTATTCGACACTTTTGTAAGGACTTGTAATGAAACATGGATGTAGATGTGCAAACATATAGATACGATGTTATGAATATATTTATGTGGTATTCTTGTTTATGAGGATGTTGTGTTGAGAAATCGCATGAGGATCGTATGAAATGAGGTATTATTTGTGTAAGATTGCCGTTCGGCACCCGTGTATAAACTCGTGTTGGTAACGAGACTAAAACAGGAATGTAAATTCATGAGTATGCCAATATAATGTAATGTAAATGTATGAATATGAAAATATAATATTATGGACATGTGTATTGAGTATCCGTCTTATGGGAATGTCGATTTACAAAAACTATATTCGTATGATGCCATGATAAGGAAGGGAACCTAATTACTAATTCACAAAATATCATTGTGAGAAATATCAAGAACAAAAAAAAAATTCCACCGTTTTTGGCTTGAAAAAGTCGGGTCGTTACACTTATTAATACAAAGAAATTAATGTAAATTAGCGCAACACCAAGCTTAATCATGTCAAAGACCAATTAGAGCTACCAAGTGGGCCAATTACAAGAGCTAAGGCAAAAAAGATTAAAGAGATATTGAATGAGCTTGTTCAGAACATATGGAATAAGATGGACCTAGAGGAGCTTGGGATGCCTAGGGATCATGAAGGACAACCTCTAATTCATCTAATCCAAGTCCAAGAAGAGCCTGATTCATGTAGATCAAAGGGGTGCCATATTTGATTTCCTAAGTTAGGAATGATTAATTAATGATTCTTCTAGTCTAGGAAGGAAACTAAATTGGCACGTATAAAAGAGGGTGATTTTCTTCATTAATTGTTCATACAAAACAAGGCAAGAAGACTTCAGAATTAATTTCACATTCAGATCAAATTTCCTAATCTATTTAGGACTTCTTAGGGGTGACAAATTTGATTCTAGCATATCTAGGATAATAATTTTTTTTTTTTTACTATTTTTATTATTTTCTTCTTAGTCTTTGGTTTATTATCACTTATTTGGTTCAATTGTAAGTGGACCTCATGTAAGTCTACATAAAGGGGTCCATTAGGGTTTTTATTAACTGACCAATAAATGACACTCTCAAAATGTATAAGACTTTTTTTCATAAGAGTCGTGACATCGTGAACAAGCTACTCGTTATTATTCATGCTAATAAAATGAGTATTCAAAAGAGAAAATTTATTCTAAAACAAAACCTCGAGTTTTTACTCGAGCCTCCTATAAAAGCAGAAGGTCACCTCATCATGTACCTTCAATAATTTCAATCTCTCCAATACAAGAATCATCCTTTTTTCCAAAAATTCCCATGGAGTTGCAAAATTTATTTTAAACTCACATCGAAACAATTTTTGTTTTAAAAATACAAGATATTCAAGATTTCAAAATTCATTCTTGATAAAAATTTCTTCACTAAAACTAAGCAAAAAAAGAAGAGGGTCAATCAAAGCCATTATTTGTTTGAGTCATTGACAAAGCACACTTATGGGTGGATAGCCCAATACCAAGCTGTATTTGGCCAAACTGTAAACACCCAAGAGAAAATATATGTATATATATACGAAATGATGACTCAGTTTTCGCTGCCGATCTCATGATCGGCAGCGACACAGTTTTCGCTGTCGATTTCTGCATCGGCAGCGACGCAGTTTTCGCTGCCCTTTTCTGCATCGGCAGCGACGCAGTTTTCGCTGCCGATTTCATGATCGGCAGCGACACAGTTTTCGCTGCCGATTTCTGCATCGGCAGCGACGCAGTGTCTGTTTTTTTAAAAAATTAATTAACTTAAGGAGCTGGGAGGGAGGGGTAAAACCGGTTTTAGATAGACCAAAACAAGGATAAGAACACATCTAAACCAACCCCCAAACAACCCACCTCATTTCA
>Ga0307517_10011472_pt1 | contig 12279 bp, 4 predicted proteins | sample 23_EM_MG_FD_194515 | JGI IMG/M metagenome (GOLD analysis project Ga0307517, IMG submission 194515) | Populus trichocarpa ectomycorrhiza microbial communities from riparian zone in the Pacific Northwest, United States - 23_EM | ecosystem: Host-associated > Plants > Roots > Unclassified | place...
TTATTTTTCTAATTTCTTCTGGCTATATATTTATATTTTTGTGGGGGGACCCAAAAATGGGTTACAACAATTCCAAACATCTTTTCTATGCTTATAAACATAATTATAAACCAAAAAAAAAAAACAACAACAAAACTAGGCCACAAATGACCTATTTTTCAGTCTGCAATGTATACATTAAATACTCTCTCTTGACTTTCCTTTGAAAACTTTTGCCTCTTACAAACTTACAAAGTTTAAGAAAACTTTTGTTTAGGCTTTTGGACATCTACCATTATGTTTCTTATTGATATTTCTTATCTTTTTTTTTTTCCTTTTCCTCTTTTTTTTTTCTGCCCCTTTTCTTGATCTTGTGAGGGCTAAATATGTTTTTTATTTTATTTTTTTAATAAGATAATTTTTTATTTTTTTTTATTTTCTAAAGTTTTTAAAGAAAAGCAAGTATATTTAATATCAAGTAAACATCTTACAGTGTAAATCTATAGCCCAAATATTATTAAAACAATTGATTGAAAAACAAGTAAAGGACCCAAAAATAACTTTAAAATGATCCTTGAATTTTTTTCAGAATTTTTTGAATTTTGTTGGGGTTTGTTTGAAAAAAACACAAAGAATAAGAAAATAAACATTGTTGGAAAATCAGTAGGGAGTGTTTGCCAAACACACCCTAAGGAAAAAAAAACATCTTTCCCTTTGTAAAATTCTATCAAGCAAAAAATGGTCTTAACTTTTAGAGGGTCAGGCCCGGCCACACGGGCAAGGCTTAGGTATAGCCCAGCCGTACAGGCTAGGTTCAAGTCCAACTAGGCCAACAACATGGTCCAAAACCCAAAACAGAAACTTATAGCATACTTAAACTAACAGTCCATACCCATAAACGTTACAAACATGATTTTAAACATGGCAAAGGATCTTTACCCAAACTTAACAACAACAAAACACAGCCCCTTTGTGATGTTCATTTTTTGTTCATTTATGAATCCACAAACATATAAACCCAAAACATGTATTTCAAGTCAAAATATTACAACCTTATTCATTCGTGTATTGGTTTATATTCAGCAAATATAACTAGAGATAACGTTATCCATCAATAATAACATTGAGCACTGTTTTTTTGTAACCAACATAATATAGATTTATACCTGGACCGAAGATGTCGATGTTAAAGCACAAGTAGCTCTTGAGGCTTCTTTGATGCTTAGGTATTATATTCCCAAAGGTTGGATTCACCTTTCTTCTTTCATCGTTGGCAACCTATATTTTGCAAAATAACAGACTTTGTTTATTGAAATAGCAGAGGTTAAAGCGAATGGTTGGGAGTTTATGAAAACTTCCCTATTTGTTTTAGGGAAGGTAGTGTTTTAGTTGTGGAAAAGGGAGGGAGGTATTGAGTTCTACACAATGAAGAAAAAGACGAAGAAAAAGAAATATGTTATTGTTTTTTACTAACATAGAACTTGTAATTGTGGCTTCATGAAAGGTTTTTTTTTGTTATTTGTTCTTGGCTGGCTAACTATTGGAATGGGTGTTTCTGTATGGTATTTTGGGTTGGAAAAAGGAGATAGAGATCTGGAGTTCTTGGTTGGACAAGGGAGAAGGAGGTACTCTTGACTGGAACAGGGGAGAGTTTAAGTTGGTTTTGGTTGGACCAAGTGTTTATATGTTGAAAGGTTTACAAACGCAGTGTATGGGTGCTAGTATGGTGTTGGGCTAGTGTAGATCTTGGTTGGAACAAGATAGGTGATGTTTTTTTCTATATGGGTTTTTTTTAGTATAAAGTCTAGCCATCTTTGGAACTAAACGAGACTCTTATTTATAGGAGGTGATGGAGATGAATATGATCCTTTTGACTCAGCTCCTAACTCCCTTTAATCCCCTTAGAATAATCTCAGCCATTGATGCTGAGGTAGTAACCTGGTACTCTCAAACCAGGCTATCAAAGGCTGGTCGAGTCAGCAATTTTATATCGGTGTTACAGCGACTACAGGGGGAACTACTCGGCGAGAATCATGTTAGGAGGTAGTATGATGTCAGGGCTACCAGATGAGCATCCATTTTATCTTACATAAGGCATGGGAGAGCATTAAATGCTCTACAAAAAAAAAAAAGGAACCCCAGCCAGCTCTCCACAAGAGAAATTAAGAAGAAAATGAATAGTGGTGCCAAAACGGCATTGTTTTGTTCATTTCACAAAGAGAAACTTGATCTTTAATTTGCAAAGAATTTGGAAATTTTAGGTTAATTTCTCAAGATTTCTTTCGATTAAGTCCCTAGTTATGTCAATTTAGACCCTAAATTTTTGTTGTCTTCAATTTTATTCTTAATTAATTTTTAAACTTCTAATTTCTTCAAATTTACTCCTGATTTTAACCAATTACAGTCCCTGAATGTGCACGCTTCTTTCACCTTAATCCTTGGTTTTAGGATTCTTCAATTTACCCTTAAACTTTGATTTTTTGTAATTTTATCCTTAATTTCACCCAATTGAGTTTGGAAAAATTAAATCTAGTCCTTCAAATTTCAATCTTCTCAATTAAGCCTCAATTAAGCTTCCAAACTTAAGTTTTCACCAATTAAGTCCTTAATAAATTAGTTTAACTCATTAAAAGTATAATTAAGTCCTTGTACATAATTAAATCTTTTAATTTGACCCAAATGAATTCTTAACCTTAATCAAAACTTCAATTAGGCCCATAATTAAATTAGATTGGCCTATTCAAGGTTTAATAAGCCCTCAATCTTATTTTTTATACAGATTTGTCTAATAATAATTTAATTTGACCTTGAATCTGTATTATCCTTCAGTCTTGGATATAATGGGGTACAATTAGGCTTCTAATTTTATCTAAAATTCTATCTTGGTTCCTCCATGCATTTGAAACTGAAGCCTGTTCTTGCCAAGTTGCCAGTTTTGTTTTGTTTATTTTCAAGTTGTTTTATTGCTTTTCATTTTAAAAGGAAATGGTAATTTTAGAGGAAACCTAAAATTGAGTTATGACATGGAGAAAGATTGTTAGAACCAAGGTAAACCACAATGTCACTTTTGTGGATGGTTCAGACATCTAGAAAAGGATTACCGCATAAAAAATAATCACTAAGAAATTTTTAACGAGAAGAAGGATGATGAAGAGCAGTTATTCTATTATTGTCATGCTACCACTGAAGACAAGAAAGACGTGTAGTGCATTGATAGCATGTGTAACAACCATATGAGAAGCGAGGATACCATATTTGCATTGACTCATCAATCAATTCCAAAGTCCCAAATAATGCAACGATTAAGGCTAAAGGAAAAGGCAATATCACCATGAAAACAAAGGAACATATGTAATTTGTTAACAATGTATTGTTTGTCCCAAATTTTAAAAGTGATATAATTGAGCGTAGGCTAAATGATGGAAAAAGGTTACGCTCTTTACTTTGATGGAGATTGTTGCACCATCCCAATTCAACTTAAGTTTGATGAGATGAGAATATTAAGTGGAATTGGGATAGAGAAAAAATTGAAAAGAGAATGATCAATTTTCTCTAAACTCAAGTTGATGGAGGAGATGTTGAAGAAAGTAGAAATCCATAATCATCACCAAAATCTTAATCAACAAATCAAGAAGAAACTTCTTCAAGTTCACTAGTTAGTAAAATGAGGTCACTAATTGACATTTATGAGTGCTACAACTTTACAGTTGTGGAGCCTGAAAGCTATGAAGTTGCATCTAAAGAAGAAGTTTGGGTGAAGGTAATAGAGGAAGAAATTAAAATGATCAAGAAAAATAAGACATGGGAGCTAGTAGGTTGACCAGAAAATAAAAAGGTCATTGGAGTTAAGTGGGTTTATAAAACAAAGCTTAACTCTAATGGCTCAATACAAAAGTATAAAGAAAGGTTAGTAGCAAAAAGCTACTCTCAACTACTTGGCATTGACTACAATGAAATATTTGCTCTAATTGCTCAGCTAGACACTATTTGAGCATTAATTGTTTTAACTGCCTAAAAGAGATGGAAAAATTATCAGCTTAATATGAATTTCACTTTCTTGAATGGAGTTTTAGAATAAGAAATCTATGTGGAGAAACTGCTCGACTTTGTAGTAAAAAGTAACAACAATAAAGTATTAAAATTAAAAAAGCATTGTCTGGGCTCAATTAAGCACCAAGGGCCTGGTATAGTAGAATTGACAGTTGCTTCAACGAAAAAGGATTCAGGAGAAGTGAGAGTGAGCCAACACTTTACATCAAGACCGAAGATAGCTATGACACCCATATTATCTCTCTCTATGTTGATGATCTTATCTATATGAGAAACAACAAATAGATGATTCAAGAGTTCAAAGAATACATAATGAAGACTTTTGAAATGACAGATTTAGGCTTGATGCATTATTTTTTAGGGATAGAAATAGATCAAGAAAATGAAGGAATATTTATCTCATAAAAGAAATACACGAAGAACCTCCTAAAGAAATTCAAAATGACAACATGCAAAGCAGTTGCTACTCCACCCGTGACTAATGAGAAATTATAGAAGAAAGATAAATAAAAAAAGGTGAACGCATCAATATTTAGAAGTTTAATTGGAAACTTACTATATCTAACAACAACAAGACCAGATATAATATATGCAACAAGTTTACTATCGAGTTCATGCAAAGTCCAAGCCAAATCCACTACATAGTTGCTAAAACAAAACTTAGATACTTGCAAGGAATAAAGGAGTATGGCATATGGTATAAACCAACTACAGAAGCAAGACTACTTGTATGCATAGACAGTGTGATTGGGCTGGATTGATTGATGATATGAGAAGCATTTTAGACTACACATTTTCACTCAGTTTTTGGAGTATTTTATTAGGCATATAAAAAGAAAAAATGAGTAGCACAATTATCAGTTGAAGTAGAGTATATGGCAGTCACAAGAGCAATAAGTCAAGCTATATATATGACTTAAAAGAATATTAGATGTAACATCCTATTATATTTGGATATAATTTCCACGTGATTTCCTTTGTGATAATTATAGAAACAATGTTTTTTGTACAGTAATTCATTTATTCAAAGGATCATGCAATTTCAATTACTAATAGATTTACTGAAATTTTGGCAAAGCTTTCTCTATATTTGAACCGTACTAAGTTATCAACAACTTTAAAACACATAGTAAATCAACTTCACAATCATGTCCAGCCATCTTGGACTTCCACATCAACACTACTTGAAGTCATAATATATGCATAATTAAATGATGTATAAAAATTGAAACACTTGTAATGGAATTACCACTAGAAATTCATCTAATAATCATAGTTCTAATACTCATCATAAAAGTAACCAGAATAATCTAAGTTATTGTTATATACTTATATATAATTCTTATATGTTTAAGAGAATCCATAAACATTAACCTAGTGAGTTTATCAAAAGTATTACAACATCATGAGGATTAGTATTATTTACTTGTCTAACATTTACATGTCTAAAGGTTTGCTAATTACATGTCCACTAACTTAACAAAAGGAGTCCTAAATATCTATCATTCTACATGCAGCTGCGAAGTACCTAAAATTGATATATCACACATTATAAATATAACTATATTTTAAATCATACAATCAAGAAAACAGCTTTAATGATACATTTTAATCTAAATTCATCATTTTCAATTAATTTTCTCTTTATGGTTTTATCAAATCATCATGATAAATCATATGCCCTGATCATCATTAACCTAATACTATTAGCCCATTGTCAGGCACAATCTCCCCTTTCTGGGTATTTAGCTTCACTGCTCATTACAGGGCTCTAGCCCCATCACCAGATAACTAGCTTCCCCTATCCATTTTTTGAGCATTAGTTTCATTACTGAATAACTAGTTCATTTGCCCCTTACAAGGTACTAGTTCCATTACTGGGAAGCTAGTTTCTCTACCCATGACTAGGCACTAGTCCCATTACTGAGAAGCTAGTTCCAATCTCATCAATACTAAATTAAAAATAAGGCACATTCAATGAAATTGTAATTTATTATCTTAATTACTAAAGTATCGAGGTGTTATACACCTACATGCTGTCTGTGTGCTAGATGTACCTCCTTACTGTTGTAGAGCTTTTGTGGCCTCTCCTGTATCAATAGATATACCATATCATTTTTCATTCAATGTTTGTTCTACATAATATAATCTATGTTGATTTCTTTCAACTTAATCATCATTTACAATTTAACTTCTAGTGGAAACTTCATTTCAACTTCTCATTCTTGATCTAATTAACAAAATAAACTTCTTATAATTCATACACACATATATACTCTAGTATACTCAAGTTTCATTCTTATAACTTATATCATTGAAATCTCACTTCAAAGACGTCGTTTCTAATTTCATCATAACCAAAGTTGTAGAATTTGGTTTTGGGCATGACTTGTCTCTTCTAAACACTGAGGTACAAAGATACAAGTATACTAAAGAAAAAAAAAACCAGTCCTAACATGAACACACCCAAAACTACCCGTTATAGCCACTTATTCAAGTTGTCCAGCAGGATTCAATTTAACCTCTCCTCAGTTTTTAACTCATATCTAGAGTTTTATAACTCTAAATTAAGCAAGGTTAGTCCCGTTTGAAAGCTAATATCCTTAGATACAGCTTTCATGAAGAGACTTATCCCAAATTTTATCATTGTTAAGTCCTAATCTCCTTTGGAAATTAAGTAATGAAATTGTTCAGTTTTCTATCTGGGTTTAACAAGCAACTAAGTATTTTCATTCATCCTCTCACCATTCAAAGTAAGCATTGCCATTCCATATATCTTATAACACCACTAAAACACAATCTCCTAAAAACCAACTAATCCTATTCACATTTTATTTGAGATAGCCAAAACTCTTCCAAAGAAAAACTTACTTATTATACCAATTCACATACAAGTAAACTTCTCACTTGTCCAATATACTTCAAATGATAAAACTTATACTTAATTGAGAACTCATCATCATTAAATAAAAATAATTCAACTCTTTTAATTTATCATTTGCATAACCATATATACATTTTCACTACATTTCACAAGCATTATCATAATTCTATCAACCTCCAAGTTATTTCCCTTTCTGGCCGGCCATGGAGCTCCATTGTACTCCATGATTTTATTCATTAGTCAATCATTTTATTTTTAAAACTACATTTTCCTACAGAATTACCATGTCAATTTAAATAAATTGAGTTCAAAGTCCTTTTCTTCTTAGCCTTAATCGAAACTTTCATAACTTCTTAATCCCTTCAACAATAGTTAGTTCTACCCATAACCAAAACATAGATTTCCTTTTTTTTTATATTTGATATTTTGAGCTAGTCTATCATTATTCCAACCCAATTACATTATAGCACAACAATTCTATAATATCCCCAAATGTTATCAAGAATCCTAATTCCTTAAATTGAAGATTTTCAATCATTATCAATTAACCTCATAATAACTATTTCAATAGCATTAGAACAACTTACTAAGTAATAATTCAAGCTTCAAATGTCAACCAGCCAAAAATTTTCAAGCCTTTTTTTCTTCCTTACCAAGTCATGACCCTCTCGCCTCTAACTCCCTTGCTTCTCACAAAATTTATCTCCCACATCTCTTCTAGTATGGTGTTTAGGTGTTTACTTATATAAATCCTCATTAAAACTAGCCTATCACATGAGTTTTCCAAGAGAAATGAAAGAATTTAGGATAAACTCATAAAAATTCTCCCTTCTTTCAATTTTTTTCTCATACCTTACTTTCTTTCAATTTTATTTTCATTTCTGTGTTTTTTTATTTTTAGGCCATTTTCCATATTCTATTTTTACAAAAATTAACACACAAACAATTTATTTCCGATTTCAAAATCAAATATCATCCCTTTAATTCAAATGTTCAATTTAATTTGCATGTTATTTGTTTTCAATTTCCTTATTTATTTAATAAGATTTCTAATTTAGGTCAAGTTTACATTGGAAGAAATGGGAATGCACCAACAAGGATCTACAATGTTGTTATGTTATAATAGGCCAATGATTGTTATGACAAAAAAAAAATCATGTATTCCATAGTAGGATTAAGCATATATCCATCAAATATCACTTTCTACAAAAAGTGATTGGCAACAAAGAAATCAAGTTCGAGCATTGCAAGACCGAAGAACAATTAGCAGATATCTTCGTGAAAGCGCTTCCACAAGTCAAGTTCAAGGCACTATAAGATCAACTTGGAGTATCAATTAAGTGCATTAAAGAGATGTGTTAAATTATTAATGCATTTAAAGAAGATCCTAGAGATCAATTCTAAAAAATACTACAAACTAAAGAATGTTTGTTCACAATTCAAAGAACTCTAGAATTTTCTATTGTAATGGCTAAATTTCCAACAAGTTCTACGGCTAGAAGTTTTGTCTAGATTGTTCCATTTAGATTGGTAAAGAATACTATAAATAGGCATGCAACCATCGCTTATAAAGCAAGCCAAAAAAACTAAACTAAGTTTAAAAACTTTTGTCCTAAAACTCTTCTCCAAATATTATATCTTCCATCAACAAAGTTTTTTTTTTTTTTTGAATCCCACATCCTTCAACCATTTCCAAACTATAAACAAAGTCCTTTTACTAAACTACTACAACTAAAAAACTTAACTGTCAACTTTAAATTTTAATCCCTAATCACTAAAACCTCTAAACTACCTCTTGAACTACCATCATCCTATAATAGATCTCATAGTATATAACCTTTTGTTTTTCTATAAAATATTTTTCTATATGGGAAAAAAATATCATAAGCTTATAAAAAGAGGATTCATGTAATGTAATATTTCTCCAATGTAGTTACAAATTTATGGTGAATATGTTCTTCCCAATTTAATTATGTGGACACTGTTCTTGTAAATTTGTTCTTTATCCTTGCTCGCTCCTAGATGATATCAAATTTCTAAAACATGAAACCTGACTGCACATATCGGATTCATCCAACCCAGTTTTTTTTTTTTTTTCAGGGAAGAAAAAAATGCGGTAGCTATGCTTCTATTTTAATTTACCATATGAAGGGATTAAGATTTGTAGATTTCAAAAACAGTGCAGGCCATAGCTTTAGTGACCTCAACTTTGCTTAATTGCACCGCACTGATCCCTTTGCCAAAATACCCTTTTAGTTATTAGTCATGATTCATTGAGAAGCGTTGTTCAGAAAATAACCTAATACATTAGTACGTTGTATTTCACCATGGAAAAAAAATGAAAAGGTAAAGGGGGTTACAACAAAATTATGGGCTACGGGATTGGAATTCTCAGATTAATATCTGTAGGTGCTCTCTTTTGAACAACTGTATCCAGTTCCACTCCCCGAAGGACTTCCGTGCTCGTAACCATCAAGTAGGCGATTCACCTTACTACCTGTTCAAGCAGGTACAACTCATACCATTTTGAAGTTGCTTCATTCAAAATCAAATAGCTTGCCCTCTTCAAAATTCTAAACTACATCGAATTGCATTTTCCCTGAGAATTTTCTTCAAAATTGCTGCCCGAAATTACATCCTATTTTCTTCACATATATTAGTTCATTATGATACACTACATGGAGTATATCCACCTCCCTTTTCTTGTGAAGTTGGCACAGCTGAGGCAAAGCTGGGGGGGAGTACGGATACCAAATTAAGAGAGATTTAAAGAGAGAAACATTCTTAACATCGTTTAATTTCCACAAAAGGCCATGCCTTGCATCAATTTAGACAAACATGCTGGGGCCAATTAATAGGGAACTGTTGATATGCAAATGTACATCAAATGCAAAATGTGGTAGCTAAGTATAGAATCCTGGGGTACAACCATAATGTTAGAAACCTAAAGGTGCAGCCACAAATGAGAAATTTTTTTCTCATGAGAAAATTTATCACATGTTCTAAAATGGGATGACTCGTTGCGTTAATTAGTTAGGGCGTTACTTCCTTTGCTCGATAATGCTCTAGTTTAAAGAGCACAAGTTTGCATCGTGAAATAGATACTTCTAATGCACAGGAAATCCACTATTTAGTAACTTGTTAATCTAAATTATTTGTGTTAGGAGCAGAAGCAAAATTTCCTTTCTACTGTTTGCTCCTAGAAACATCAAAGAAGCCGCTTACGTCTCTTGTTGAGGTCTTGTGTAATGAATATACTGCTTCAGGAGCAATCTGACAGGTACCAGCAAAAAGTAAATAGCACACATGTTACTTTGAAAGAACCATATCAATCTTTTCTACCGCATATTCAAGTGAAAGTGTTTTTAATTTAAAATTTATACAACTTCACATTATCAAATAATTAATTCAATCTAAAAACTAAAATTATTAAATGAGATTTCAATATATAATTTATATTATTTTATAATAATTACTAAGATTTTAAAAACAAAAGGAGCACGTAAAGACTAGAGCACACAGATTCATAAAGAAATCAATCCTCATATATACCTTTAACGCTGCTGAAAGAAAATCAATGTCAGCACCTTTCCTCCGGATCCCAAATGGAGGATTCATCACAACAGTATCAACAAAACCTCAAGAAAAAATTGAGACCCTCCGAAGAAGGAATGACAGCAGAGCAGAGCGCAAATGTCAAGTGAACACACCTGTCGAGCACTCCAGAGGTGTGCAAGTTGTCCATCAGATAGATTACAAACAAACATGAAGCACTAAGTTCCTGATATCACATTCGATGAAGTTTATGTCCACCTGCAGGTTTGAGCACTTAACAAATCAAAGACGCGTCAGTGAACAGTTGACAAAGCACAATTACATTAAATAAATGAGAAATTGACACGTTAACTTTCTCTCTCTTTTTCTGTCGAAAGAAATTATGAAATAAAGCGGCAAATACATGAAGCCCGAGCCCGAGTAAAGGAAAGAATAGCGAAAAACATCAAGAAGGAAAGAAAGAGACGAGATCCTCAGCATTTAGGAATGCTATCTCAAGAGATTGAGAATCAATATCGATGCCAATAACCTGTCTGTGTCCAAAATTACGAACGGTAATAAGAAAAGTAAACTATTAAGTAGGTTAAGTTCATATTTAAATAAATAGCCAAAAGAGAAGCTGCAGCGCCCAATGAGCCACAAGTACCGTAACCAAAATCTCCACCTACGTACCTTGTCGCTAACATCCCCAAACGAATTCTCCTCGCCTGCCAATTATATATCACATAATTACGCATCGAAATCTCTTTCTTGTGAGTTTGTTTATTATTCTACTATATTGATGTCCTGCAATTCCTCGCCGACCGGATCAATTTCTTTGCCGCTAAAAGAAACGATGCCAAAATATTATAATTGTATTCTAAAGAGTGAAAAAAAATATTAATAACTCGATATAATAAAAAAAAACTAAAAAAAATAATAATCATCAAACTCCATGAATCAAATTATAAAATGATAAAATTAAAAAACAAATCCATGAAAAAAAAAGTATTAAAAAACAAAGCACTAGCAAAATCAAATGAGGGCATCAAAATCCGCAAGTAGTATCATGTCAAACCTTAAATATATATAAAAAAATTATTGAATTAAAGGGAAAAATTGAAAAGAAAAATTCAAATTCACAAAAGAATTCAAAACATAAAAAAAAAAACAAAGGAAATCAATTTTCAACAAATTCAATGATGATGTATGAAATTTTTAAAAATAATTAAAAATGATTGAAGCGAACTTGGTCTAACTTTCAAAATTTATGACACGAATCATAAGGCCAGATCACAACGTAAAAGGCAAACAAAAAAAAATAACAATGTCAAATTCTAAACCAACCAAAATAATTAGGGATAAACATGAAAAACAAATTAAAATAAAACTATTTCAAAAATATAGATTTGGAAAGAGAACCAAATTTGACACAAAAAGAAAAAGAAAAACAAATCATAAGGGATGAAATTGAAAAACAATTTTAATTAAGAAAATGATATGAATAACTAAAAATAACAATCAAAAGAATAAAGACCATATTTTATATAAAAATAAAATGTCAATGGATGAAATCCAAAGACAACTTAATTCAATAAAGGATTCAAGACCAAAAACATCATAATTAAAAGGAGGACCAAATCTAATATAAAAACAAAGTGTAAATGGATGCAATTGAAAAAATAATTAACTTAACAAATGATCCAAAACCAAATACATTGCAATTAAAAGAATAAGGATCAAATCTAATATAAAAATAAAGTATCAAGGGATGAAATTGAAAAAATAAATTAACTCAATAATTGAATTAAGACCAAATACATTGCAATCAA
>Ga0307517_10011475_pt1 | contig 12277 bp, 5 predicted proteins | sample 23_EM_MG_FD_194515 | JGI IMG/M metagenome (GOLD analysis project Ga0307517, IMG submission 194515) | Populus trichocarpa ectomycorrhiza microbial communities from riparian zone in the Pacific Northwest, United States - 23_EM | ecosystem: Host-associated > Plants > Roots > Unclassified | place...
TTTACTTTTCTAGTGCGAACAAACTTTTAATTTGAGATGTTTAAATTTGATCATGCATTTTGCATTGATTTATCACTCTGGGAAGCATATTAAAACTAAAAGTCAGCCAATTTGCATCTGATTTAATTCATGTCCAGATTTTAACCGAACATCAGGTTGCTGTGAATTAATTGAACATCAGGTTGCTGTGAATTTTAATGTAAAGCTAAGCTAATTTAAAAAAAAAAACCAAAAAAAAATCCATATAAGAAGGGATTAGGTTTCCCGGTTTTTTCCAAAAAAAACCGGATTTAACCGAACCGGACCGGTTTGGTTTGAACCGGTTTCCGGTCCGGTCCGGTTAATATTTATCAAAAATACAGAAATTCGGTTCGGTTGGTTTTTTGAGTCTAAACCGAACCGAACCGAACCGTGAACACCCCTACTATAAACCCGTAATAGCTAGCTGCCTCCTTCCAGACGCCCGGAAATGAAAGCCGTTCTTAATTGACTTTGTCGATATCGATTCTTTATGCGACAAGAATTTTAACATGATTTTTTCAAATTAGCAATTAACTGTGAAATTCCAAGACATTCCACACTTTACTCTTAAAAAAATGAGATTTGTTTTTTAATTTATTTTTTTTTATTTTATCATCCAAGTATTTAACTTTATAATTTTATTTTTTATGAAGATATTCTAATTTTATAACTGAGTGTTTTGTGAGTTAGTCATGTTGACTTGAGTTATCTTTTTTCTCAACTTCATTTTTTAATATTAGGTTGATTGAGAATTGAGATTCATAATCATAATTAATTTTTATGGGGTTATCATGATCTTTTGACCAGGATTGTGAGTTTTACAGGTTAGCTTGGTTGATTAAGGTTTTTTTTTTAATTGATTTTTTTTTCAATTTCATCCTTCAACATTAGTTGAAATGAAAATTAGACTTAATATATATATATATATATATATATATATATATATATATATATATTTGGTTTCTATGGAGTTATCATAATCTCCTCACCCGGGTTTAACAGATTAACCTCGGTTGACTCGAGTCATTTTTTTTTCTTATTTGGTTTTTTTTAATCCCTTTTAAAATTGGGTTGATTAGGAATTGAGTTTCATGGTTTGTTTTTTAATGAAATTATTCTGATTTTATGACTCGTGTCATGAATTTGTTTAGTTGACTCGGGTAGTTTTATGTCTTTTTTTAATTTCATCCTTCAACATTGAATTAATTGTTAATTGAGTTTAATAATTTATTTCGATTTGCTTTTTATAGGGTTATTTTAATCTTATGATCCATATTTGACAGGTTAAAATAAATTGACTCTTTTATTTTTTAATTGAATTTTATTTTTAATTTTATATTTTAAAATTTGATTAATTGAAAATTAGATTTAATAATTTTTTCATTTATCTTTTATAAAATTATTAGGAACTCACTCATGAATTTGAGTGAGATTTAATCTAACATATTATCATTTCTACACTTAAAAAAAAATATTTTGATTTTTTTTAGTATAATTGTATTTTTATCTGTCATGTGGATTATATTTATATCTATAAAGTTGACTATCAGCTGTTCAATGCAGAGGAGCACCTAAATCTGATCTTCTTGGTTCCACCTCTTACAAGGATCAGATTATGCACCACCTTCCAGTAGGAAGCAGAGGAATTTACATGACAGAAGAGAAGTCACGCACTAAAGGAAAGATCAATACCCTCAATTCTACCAAACAAATAGGGCCTCCGAAATTTCAGGGTAGAGTCTAATCAGGTTTTTGCCTAGGCAAATAACAGGAAGCTGTTTTGAAGAGCACAAAAGCAACTTAGTAGCAACTTGACATAAATTAGTGCCCATGCTTTAACTCAAAAGCTATTTTAGACAGCAAAACATACATGAAAATGACAATGTTCCTTGCCCCTGGAGTTAATAGCAGAGCTCCTTCCCAAATCCAACCAGCCCTGCGGGAAGACCAGAAGACGACTAGGCAGGTTAAAAAGGAGGATCTAGCTCATGAACCTTTCAAATGGTATTTTCCCCAAGTTTTATTAACTAAATAGGAGTGTATAATTACAAAAACAGGCCAATTTAATTAAAAAAAAACATCTATCCTTTAACCTGATTCTCCAATTCAATTATGAATAAACCAAAGAAAAAAAAGGCAGAAAAGGTGGACAAGAAAGAATTTTTACATTTCACTCAATCACTAGTAACGGGGGCGTGCATCAAAGCAGACATACAAAACGAGAAGCAGCAGAAGCACCATTGACTAGCAGGCATGCATCTAAGGGTACAATGTATCATTGTCCTATTCCATCACAACCTTACATAAATCACTGCTGCTCCTCCCCAAAACCCCGTTGTGCAATTCTGTAATATAGTATGCCCATAGTTGCCATACAAGCCCTGCAAGAGATCACACCACGCTTGAATTAGTGAAAACAGTTATTATAGGGCGCTTGCACTTTATTAAATAGTCTTTTGTGTCTTGTTCTGAAGTGTGGGTTCATTTTTTCAGTTAGAAGTAAATCAATCCACAGATAAACTGTCTATACAGAAAACAAAAACCACTGTTCAAGTTTGGAAGCCTTTATGTGGGGCCATTATAGCCATTCCACAAGTACCAAATCAACAATATTTTGTTATCCTGTCAGCCAAACATAATATGATGGTCCAGAAAAGGAGCACAGAAATTACATGATTGCTATAAAGAGGAGGATTTTTCTTGGATCTGTCCTTGAACGTTTTTGCCTTGTACGACCTTCTGAGGGATCATCTGCATTTGATGCATCTTTACGTGGAGGTGCGGTAACTGGTAAAATTGGTAATGCACTGGACCAGAAAGGAAGCAAAGCTCTGAGGAACTTGTGACGAAATGAACCTGGGTGAAATGAGTTGAAACTCAGATGGTGTATGAAACCAGAGAAAATTAGAGAAGAAAATTGATTTAAAAAAAAAATTGATATCACCATATCAAAGACAAAGAGTCGGGATTCGCTGAGTATGGCTGTGTTTCTAGTTTAAGAACTTCTAATGAACTGCTCACAGAATAAACAAACTATTGGAAATGAATAGTGAATAGGATAAGATTATAAAAGGTGAGGGTAGGTTCGCAAATATTGGTTTCGTAAAAAGCTCAGCAAGTTTCATCATATGATTTGAAATGAACTTCACATGTATGCAAATTTATACTCACCCCTTCGACTGTACTTCTTATGATTCCCATCTTCATCATCTGCATAGTATGAAAGTTCAGAATTTTGCCGCTCAACATGTACGCCAACCTTCCGTGTTGCAGCACCAGGCTGGTTTGCATTACAAAACAATACAAGAAATTGAAGTTGGCAAACATTTTTTTTTAAATGGGAGAAAAAAACTGGGGGAAGGAAGAAAAAAACTCTTACAATGCCAGGACTTGAGTTTTTCATATAATTCCCTGCAGAATTGGGGCTATCAATCTCCACAATATCCGACACTGAAATTTTAGAAGACCCTGTTCCAGTTTCATCTTTTGTCACCGAGAATGATGAAGAAATGGCAACCAAAGGATCTGAAGTGAATGTGGGAGGTGGTGCCAGCAATGAAACTGGATGATTTCCAAACAAGTTCTTTTCCAAACCCGTCTGCATGTTTGCAAAGAAAAGTAAGTAAAATCCTACTTAACACAAGGAAGAAGACCATATAACTTCAGCCCCTGTTTCAAGGATCCTTAAGATAGTTACGATTTAACAGAAAATGGATGCCAAATTTTTCCCCTTTAAAATGCAAAAGGTGAAGCTTCCTTTTCTAACCAAATAACAACTCTCATGATAAAGATAAAACACGAGAATACAGGAATAAACAGGAGATTTCTACCAGCACCCATGTTCAACCAAAACCTTTATTCCTGCAGTGCAGAAAAACATGGTTCATATATCAAGACAACTGCAAAGATCTTTCATATGGGGATTCTGTCTGATTGCAAAGTCTATGAGCAATCCAGCACCTATACAAGAGGTTGTTTGTTTTTGCGTTTCAAACTGTGTTTGGGTGTGTTTTAAAAGTGCATTTGGCTTGAAAAAGCATTAAATTAATGCTTTTTTTAGTGTTTTTCGATGGTTTTCATGTGCTGATATCAAAACTGAAAAACAAAATCTGGAAAAAAAAAATCATTTTGATGCATTTTCAAGTGAAAACACTTTGTACCACAATAAGAAACACACACTAAACTGACAGCCATCATACCAGCAACCTCTAACTATAGTCCACCACATCAGAACCTGTATATCACAATCCTCCATCTGTGCATGTGGTGTGTGGGTATGCATGTTTGTGTGAGACAGAGACAGCGTAGAAGTCAAGTTGGCTTAAAACTATCTAGAAAAGGAAGGAAATTTGCAAACTGATTACCTTTGCATTATTAGTATTGCTTTACCCCCAGGGATCTTAACTTTTTATAAGAACAAGCTATTTAATCTAGATCACATTTATGCATTCGCTACAGAAAACAAATCAACAAATAGCACATATATCATAGGTGACTTGCAAGAAAGTACATTGGGTTTGGGCTATTTGCATTTGGGTGACTGTTTCAGATTTTGGCATTCAGTGTAATATTGTTTGCTCCATTAACATTGACCTTAACTTCATCAGTTTAGTGATAACGAGGCAAAAAATATGCTATAAAATTCTTTGCCTTCTAATTTTTTCCACGCTATTACTAAACTAAAAGCATTAAAGTCAATGCTGATGAAAAAAAATACAAGACACTGAGCCACCAAAATTTAAGCCTTTGTCACATGAAAATGACCCAGACCATATGGTGTGTATTTTTCATTTTACCCTGTCATAAGTTCGCAGAATGTGGCAAGGAAAGAGGAGGATAATTCCAGACAAGCCATTGAACAAAAAAAAAACCCAATAGGTAGAAGAAAACTGAGGGTTCAGTCACATAATATATAAATAACAAGTATTTGACATGAAAACTAAAACGTACAAAAGTCACATTCATAAATGAAGTTCTGTAGTTAGATGATATGATAGTTAATGAAGTAAAGCAGTAGTGCAGTACCATAAGAAAAAGAAAAAAGAAAAAAGGAGAAGGAGAGGAAACTGATAGGTTGTAACTATTGAAGCATTAATGATGGAATACAGTAATCCAGAAACCAAGCTAAAACATTACCTGCATTATAGCTTCTTTCAGCTTTGAATGAAAACGGGATCCCGAGTCTTTCACACTTTTGGGAGGCCATATCTGCACCAACAAAACACCATATGGAAATAAACCAAGGCATACAGAAAACACTGCTACAAAGAACTTTTAAACAGCAATAGCTTAAAAACTGTAAACGTAATTAAATGCTGGTGATGAATTGATATTGCTCTACCGGTGTTGAACACGAAGGGCACACATATCCAGCTGGTGCTGTGTGTGGAGGAAAGCTTTTGATATGTGAAACCAAACAATTTGTGTGTATAACATCTACAATAACACCAAAATAAATAAAATATTATCGTGTGTTTCAGAAAATTTTGCAACTAAGAGTGTAACTATATCAGCAATGTCACGTACGCAAGCAACCCAATCGAGTGGTTTGAGGACCATCCCCCTCTTCAAGCACAGCTTGGCAGGAGTAGCATTTTGGAGGCCAGTCATACTCTCCATCTATCACCCATTCAGAGTATGTACGAACCTGAAAACAGTGACAACATTAGCATAGTGTAAGCCAGTAAGCCGTACAGTGAGCTTTACAGAATTTTTCTTTTTAAATTATATATGCAAATACAAACAGGCACACATCTATAGTCCTGAAAAAAGTTGATTTCATGATATGTTTTTGACTTTAACCAATCAAAAACATCTAATTCTAATAAAACCAAACCTCAGACAGTTTTCAACCAAGAAATTGATGCCAAAAGTTTCAGAAGACACGTTGATATTTTATAGCTCTTTTATTCTTTATTCTTTTTTCTTTTTGGATGGACGATTTGTCATCTCATCCATAATTTCATGCTTAATGAATGGGTACTGGGTAGGCATTCACTTTGGTAGCTGCCAACAATGATTCCTCTTCTGCCCTAATCGCATCATCTCTCCTATAGTTCCTCTCTTTTAGCTAGTACTGCCTGCTGAACTCCAATAACTTTTACTTCTTCACACCCTTTCTTCGCCTTCTATCTCCTTATTCGTTATCATGTCAGACTAAGATATAAAAGAATAAAACCTTTCTCGTGAAAACAGTCTCGTTACACTAAGATATTTCTTCGTCATCAAGTAGAAACCGTAATGCAGGAATAAGTTTTTTTTATCACAAAGTCCGATATAATTACCACACAGATTTGATGCTCTGGAAAGCAGATACATTCCCCACAAACGGGAACTTTGTGCACGAAACAATATAACTTGGTAGCCTGAAACACCAAAAAAAAAAAAATCCTCAATTTAATTCTATCAATAAAAAACGCCTAAGAAATAACGAAGCGCAAAATCATATACTCTAGATCAGAAATTTGATTCCAAAATTAAGCGATTGATGTGAGTTACAGATCTAAATACAAATCTCGATCGATCAATCGACTAATCAGAAACAATTCAATGAAAGAGAGAGAGAGAGAGAGAGAGTGTACCTTACGACATTTGCAGACCACCATTGCAGAGAGCTGGGGATTTTAACGAGGGAGCTCGAATTTGTTAAATGGCTTAAGGGAGGGAGAGAGATCTGACTGATAATGAAAAAAAAATCTGACGTTTAATTGTGATGAGTGTTATATTCCTTTTTTTTTTTTTTTTTTTTTAATTCAGTTAATTTGTACTTAGTTTGTTAGTGCGTGTTAGTGTATAGAAAGGGGGAAAGTCCCTGTGGATTTGTAATTTTAGCCATGGAAAAATCCGTTCTGTTTTCGGATTCTCTCTTGATTTTGTTTTTTTTAATATTTAAAACGATCTAGTTAAATAGTCGGAATGGGCCTGGGCTAACAAATGGGTCGATATATTTTAAACTGGGCTCTATAAAGTCGTTGATAGGCTCATTGGGCTTATATATACTCTTCCGCCTCCTCATCTCTCCGATTTCATACAGCAAGCAAAAATGAGGCCAGTGGTATACAGTGCCATATGCGGTGCTTTTAATGGCAAGGAACACGGTTTCTTTCGGCCCACACGGTGGCATCGGCAGGATGATCCTCTTTCGTCGTGTCTTTTCCCTCTTTGTGCAGTGGGGTTTTCTGCGCTTTTGAAGCAAGCGGAGGAGAGCAGAGCTATTAGAGGCATTCCGTTTAGAAGACGCACCCCTGCTATTGATAATTAGAATTCATTGAAATTGTAAGAGGATATTTAATGGAGGCTAATTTTAGAAAAGTGAAAGGAATAAAACATGGTATTGCAGGTATTACGAAAAAAGAATTAAAAAAGAAATTAGTGGAATTAAATATTTTAATATTGAGATGGTGTTTTTATAGTATGAATCATGCATATAAAATATGCACCTCATTGACTCCCTCAGCGACTCCTTAGCATTCACTGCATACAAAGATGAGCAACTCGAAACATAGGAAACAAAGAAAAAGAAGCGCCGGCAGCAGCAAAACCAGCAAAGTACCTCAAGCCCCTCTACTTTTCTCCAACTTCGGCAAGAAACCACTAGGTTTATTTAATCTTATGCCTCTTGTTAATTTTGGATGCTGCCCTGTGCTGTTTTTTCTGCTTGATTGCTTTTTTTCTCTCTCACAACTCGAGGTCAGTTGACCAAGAATCATGCAACTTTCCTTTGTCACTTTCACTTAATTCAAGAAACTCTCTACAAGGATGATTTCTTGCTTTCTGATTTAATCTGATTTCTTGGTACTGGGGGCTGATGTCAGTTTTCTATTGAAAACTATTCTATTCTTTTACAAATTTTTGATGCATTTTCCATGCAGACTTGGTAGAAGCAGGCTACAGTAAGGATCATAAATTTAGCATCTCCACATGTAGTACTACAGGGGCGGTATGCTGTGAGATTTCCTTTATTGAATTTTGCTACAGCAGAGTCCTGCTGTTTCTCTTTTTATCAGATTTTTTTCATTCTTTCTCAATGGCTAAAAGAAAAGGAAAGAACTCCATTCTTATTTCGTGTGAAACTTGGCATATATTTTCTGTCATTTTGATCCTAATCCGGTAATGTTATCGAGCCCTAAATTGGTCGTGTTGCATTCGTCAGAAACTTACCTCACGTGCTGTCAAACGCGGACAGCTCTCAACTGCAAGTGTTGCAGCACAATACAAATACAAGGATGCTACCATTAATGTCATAGTTGATTCAAAATCACCAGTGAGTAGATTTTTCCGTTTTGAGTGGAAAATAAAACCCTGTGAGAACATTTACTAGGTTGTCAGCTGTTACTTGTATGCTTCAAACTTAAACATCTGATGATGTCCTTTGTAATCATGGCAGATTTCAACAACTCTAACATTAAGCAGAAAGTTCCTTCCATCCCTGAATATTTCTGCTTCATTGAAATTGCCAAAATACGATTATAGCACGGTATGGACTGTTTCGTTCTATACTTAAGTAAGGTTCTCCTGTAAAGTTTTTATCATTTTAAATAAAACCCTGTGAGAACATTTACTAGGTTGTCAACTGTTACTTGTAAGCTTCAAACTTAAGCATCTGATGATGTCCTCTGTAATCATGGCAGATTTCAACAACTCTAACATTAAGCAGAAAGTTCCTTCCATCCCTGAATACTTCTGCTTCACTGAAATTGCCAAAATACGATTCCAGCAAGGTATGGACTGTTTCGTTCTATACTTAAGTAAGGTTCTCCTGTTAAGTTTTTATCATTTTAAATACAATATGATCCCCACCTCCCCCTCTCCCTGATTGTAGGTTGCCTAGTTTCCATGCATGGATTGTTCTATGTTGAGATCATTAATGCCAATTAAACAAATAATTCATGCTTTACCTCCTGTTTTGCCCAAGAAAATAGGCTATGCAGTTAAATGGCTAACTCAGAACTAATTTATAGGCAAGTTTCAGAACACAAATAAGAGGATGATAACATTTATACTTCATTTAGGATATAATATCTATCAAGATCTTGCATTTGGGATGGATCAACTTTATCCCCAAATGCAGAGACAACCTGGAATATCAGCAATTAAGATGATAGTAAAAAGGTAAAATACAACAAAATGATTTTTAGTTCCTTTTATGTTTTCAATGCTCAACCAAAGTTTTTTCTTTATGTTAATTTCTTTTTTGATTGAATGCATTTGCAAAATAAATCTTCCTTATTACCACAAAAACAAAACTATACTTTCTTGTTTCTATTTCAGCTACAAGCTCAATACTTCCACAAATATGCTGCTTTAGCCACGTCTTTTTCTTTGCACCACACCCCTAAAATTCAGCTTTCTGCATCTGTGGGTACTTCAAGCCTTGCATTTGGTATACAGACAAAGTATGAGATTGCTTCTAGGCAATTTCGTGAGATTGATGCAGGCTTTAGCATGACCAAGCCGAATTATGATGCGTCAATTACTATGTAAGTCATTTTACCTGCATTGGTGAAAATTATGACAACAAAATTCCTAGTTAAACTCACAGCACATGGTAAGATAAACAATGCTAATAATCAGCATGATTACTGCTTGTGGCTGCTGTCATTCATCATTATGCATTCCTTCCCGCCATGTATTGGAGGTGATTTTAAGACAATCTGTTCTCTAAACTATTCAGGGGAAACAAGGGTGACTTCCTAAGGGCATCATACATCCATTACTTCGATCACAAGAAAAAGGTTGCAGCTGCGGCAGTGATCTCTCATAGGTTTTCGAAAAAGGAGAATGCTTTGACAGTTGGAGGATCATGGATTGTGGACAATATAACTACAGTTAAGGCAAGGGTTGATGATCGTGGAAAGATTATGATGCTTCTGCAATATGGAATCAAATCAAAGTCATGCTTAACAATTGCTAGTGAATTTGACACCAAATCCCTTAACAAGATTCCTGGAATTGGATTAGCCTTTTCTCTTGTGCTCTGAATGGTTCCCAAAATTGATACAACTATGATCCATCGTTACCTTCTCATGGTTCTCTGTAAGAATGAACTAAAGATATACTGTTTTTATCACTTAATCACCCCATTCAAAACATACTTAATTGCTGATTAGTTCCACCGATCATGTATCCACATACAGAATCACTTCAGCTGTCAGTCTGAACTATGAAGTATCTTTTTTTTGTGTCGTTTGACGGGTCATTTGTCAATGCTTTCGGATGCAAGTCACTGCTTTAGTTACTTGATTATGCAATTCATCAAGTCAGATCGTTCCAAAAGTACAAACAAACTGTAGACTCTTCAAGGTGTCTGCAGACAACCAGGATTTTTTTTCACCAGAACTCAGTGTTACAGCAACACAAGCTTAAAACAAACCTTGAAAGTGTCGAACCTTGACGTCAATGTTCCTTCTTTCAATATTTTTTTTTTATATAATAAAAGCCAATATTTCAACTGAAAATAATCAAACATTACTCTCTCAAGAGATTAAAACTTCTTTATTTTCCTTTTTGGTAAGCACACATCTAATTTACCGCGTATCCTATTAGCTCACCTCAAACTTTCATAATGCACGATCGTGTGTCAAAGTGATCGTATAAACATTTGTTTAGTGAGGAGCTTCTAGGCTTGCAAGAATTTTATAGCGAAACCTTCCATTCTGCCGCCTCTAACCTTCCCCTCCGACTAACAAAACTCTAAATAAAAAATATGGGTGGCTCTAACATCAAGAAACCGCAAGAAAGTAAGCTTTCATTTGGAATTTTGTTCCAGGGTGGTTAAAAATTAAAAAAAAAATTCTTAAAATTTTTTTTTATATATATTTTAAGATTATTTTAATATGTTAATATCAAAAATAATTTTTAAAAGATAAAAAATACATACTTTCATGTATTTTTTAACAAAATTCAAGTCTTTTGTTTTATCTAGATTCTCATCCTTCCTATTTGCAAGCTTTCTGGTTGTATACCATATTGTTCTTTGCTTTCCTAATTAGTATCTTTCTCTCTCTCTCTCTCAAGTCATATTTATGGCAATGAATTTCCCGTGTATTCTTTTCCATTTGTTTGATACTTAACGAAAGAGATTGAATGACAACTTCAAGACAGATTTCTGTGTTTTTTCTCTTTCTTGAAAATGCTTCAATGGAAGTTCTTCATCATTTGTACTTGAAATGAACGTGGAATCTTCTGTTCTTGAAAAACAAAGGTCAAAAAGTTATTATTCTCGAAGAGGGAAATGTAGTGAAATTGTGGAAGTGAAGAAGAAGACAAACGTTATTATTCTCTGCTAAATAACAACGAATCGTTTTGTCTAAAAACGCATCGTTTAGCCTTAGTAAAACGGTGCACCTCACTCACTTACTACGCGGCGTTATGTTTAATGTTTCGGTTTTTTAGTAATGCCACGTGTGTGGAAAGAAGGCTGATTTTCTTTCTTTCTACTAGAATGCTAAGATGTTATAAATGCAACATATTGCAACAGAATGCATGATTATGAAATGATGAAAGAATTAATGATCAATTAATCAGAGCAATCCCCTTTTCTCTCCCTCTCCCTCTCCCTCTCCCTCCTTCTTCTCCTTCTTTTACATGATTTCAGTACAACCACCATTGCAGGACACTACCAAATACAACTTTCATTTTGGGAGTACTTCTGAACTATATTCAAATTGGTTCTAATATAGCGCTGCTTGCAACAAGTGGTGCAGAGCCACTAATCTTCAAACACAAGCTATGACTCCTGACATTATGTCTCAAGATCTCATGAGGTTGGAGGAATCATTGGAAGCTATGAACAAGAAACAATCATCAAGTTATGAAATTATTAAAAGTTATCAAGTTTGTTCATGAAGCTGAGTCCGAGAAGCTCAAAGAATTCATTAGTGGGTTATCTAACCAGCAAAACTCTCTTTTATAGAAGTTGCAACATACTCCTAATGAGCCTAACACCAAGAGTCACTATTAAGCATTCAGCTAATAAGATTTTGCCACAAGTTCTCTAAAAAATTTAAGTTAGTTTTCTATTATCTAGACGTGTAATAACCTTGTTTTGACACTAAAACTTCATGAAAAAAAAAGGTGATCAAGAGGTGACTTAGTATGAATATGTAAAGGCAATATGTAATCGGTTTAGAAGTGAGAAAGATCCACTAGAAGAGCTTAAGGATTTTAGGCTACGTTTGTTTTTTGGAAAGTGATTTCCAGAAAACCAGTTTCCAAACTTTCATGTGTTTGTTTGCTATTAGGAAAGTTGGTCAAC